>FLOH01000208.1_pt1 | contig 157289 bp, 106 predicted proteins | sample 756751 | NCBI WGS metagenome assembly FLOH01 (sample SAMEA4026879, study PRJEB14308) | marine metagenome | biome: coastal water; material: water | depth 74 m | reverse complement strand
ATTTATACACCACGGGCATTCTTTATCCACAGCCAGATTCTGTAGAGGATCAATTTGACGATTCAGTAGATTTCCTAGAAACGGACTTAGGGAATCCCCTTGGATTAGATGAGGAGGATGATGTCCCAAGACGCAAAGTAAAACCAGTTGTGGAAGATGATAAGGAAGATGAGTTCAGATTAACTACAGAATTCAATCCTTCCTCGTTGGCCATTTCGTTCTTAGTAAACGATAGTTCATCTTTTCGAATAAAATGTTGTGTTGGTAAGTACCTGAATGTCAGGGAAGGACAGGGTTACAAAAGGACACATTACGAGGTGGAATCAACTGTGACCATCTCAAAAGCATCAATTAGTGGTTCAGACTTTGAGGATGAGAAATGGAGTAAGACTGAATCTAATGGGCGTGTAATTGTAATGGATAATAAGGAAGCTGGTGCAAGAATTAAGGTAATTCTTCGCGGTTCCAATCCCACCCGTTCAGATTCAAATAACTCGATTATCACCGTTTCAATAATCAACGACCGGAAAGTATCTAGGCAGGATTTGAAAAAAGTTGATCGCTGTCTGTTTCAGCCATTGATTGAAGTTCATTCTGAAGATGGTTTTGAGGCTTTCCCAGATTTAACTGATTTAGATTCTCTGACAGAGGAGGAAGTTGAATTGAAATTCTTGTATCGCAATTACAAGAATTACGGAATGGGGCATGGATGTGCGGTAGATTGGGCGTTCGAAGACGACAAGGTTACTCTTGTGAAATCAACCGTGTTACCATCTGAAGAAATAAATGGCGTTGATTTCGATCTAAAGAAAGAACTAGAAGGAATTGATGATGTACTGTTTATGAAATCGCTGACGGATTGCGATGAGAACTTTAGTTCTTCCGAACTAAAGAAGCGACTTCAGCAGTTTGCGGATAGATATGACGCTTGGGTCAAAAATCAGAAGGAGCTTATTGCAAGAGAGGATGTAAGCTTAAACTTCAAAACCGCAGCCCAACGTTTAATCTCAAACTGTACGAACCTGTATGAGAGAATGACAAAAGGGATTAAGTTGTTAGACAAGCCAGACGTTCTTAGGGCCTTTCTTGATGCCAATAAAGCAATGTTCTATCAAAGAGTAATGGCTGACTTCTCAAAGCATCGTATGAAAACTGGAAGGGTGCTATCTAATGACGATACATTAGATGACGATCTTCCCGACTTTGATTCGATTCCCTTTGATTCGCCAGCTTCTGTTATTTGGGATAAAGGGAAGTATGTAGGTCCCCCAGCTGACAGCGATTCAAAGTGGTACCTAGCAAAATGGAGGCCGTTTCAGTTAGCGTTTCTTTTGGCACAAATTGAAGGTATAGTCGAAGAACAGTCGGAGGATAGGCAGACTGTTGATCTACTTTGGTTTTCTACTGGAGGTGGAAAAACAGAAGCTTACCTAGGGCTGATTGCTTTTACGATTTTCTCCAATAGACTCAGAAGCCCTGAGACTGAGCATGGTGTGAATGTGATGATGAGGTACACCCTGCGAATGCTCAATAAACAACAATTCAGCAGAGCAAATATCTTGATATGTGCTTGCGAACTTATTCGATGCAACCATTCTAATCTATACGGTCAAACTAGAATTTCTAATGGTCTTTGGGTAGGGGGGTCTCTCACTCCAAATAAACACGTTGGTTCAGCTGAATTTCCAGGCAACAATGAATTATTACAGAAGTATAAATGGGATGTAGAAAAGAACCAACTTTCTGATGAGAACTCATACAGTCCTCCCGTGTTTAATTGTCCGTGCTGTGGGAACAAGTTGGTTAAGGAAGTCCATGTCAAAGATGATGGAGCTCACTCCGTTGTAGGGCGTTGGGGGTATCATCAAATGATTAGTCGTCTTAAAAGACATCCCTTTCCTCATGGTGACGGAGGTGACAATCCATTCGTGATTGTTTGCACAAATACCAAATGTCACTTCCACGTTCCCGAATCGGATTTTAAAATGAATAGGAGAGATAACTCTAGGTTCATTTCAAAGATACTCCCCATATACTATGTGGATGAAGACGTTTATATGGTTCGACCAACGTTGCTCTTCTCAACGGTAGACAAATACGCTCAGCTAGCATGGAAAAATGAGTGTTTTAGGCTGTTCAATCTTGATGAAAAATTCGAACGAATCGCCCCGCCACCGAATTTAATTGTTCAGGATGAATTACATCTCATCAGTTCTTCTCTCGGAACGATTTACAGTTTGTTTGAGTTTGTTATTGATGAGCTCTGTACTGTGGATGATATCTGTCCTAAAATAGTCGGAGCAACTGCAACTGTGCGAAATGCAAAATCCCAATGCATTAACATTTACAATAGAAAGAATTACACACAATTTCCGCCATCCGGCATTCAAATTGATGACTCATTCTATTCTCGAAAAAAGAAAAAAGATGATAAAGCGAGACTTTATGTCGGAGTAATGGCATCAGGATTCACAGCAAGTACAGCAAAGCTTCGACTTGATAGCCTCTTGCATGATGGCGTTAACCAAATAGTTGATGCGAATAACAGCAACCTTGATAATTACTACACTCTTTTAGCCTACTTCAACACGGTTAAAGAACTCGGGAAGTACAGAACGCTATTGGAAGATGACATGGTATCGTATAGAAGATTCCTAAGTGGTTTCCTTAGCACGTATTTTATAGGATATAATCCTGATCGTACTAAGGAATTGTCTAGCCAGATGAACGCTGATGAAATCAATACTGGCTTGGAAAATCTGGAAAATGTCAGGTTGCAGGAGTCGGATGAGTCAAATCCTATTGTACGTTTTTTAAACTCCTTAGGCTTTCGCTCAATTCAAGATGTTGAGAACACGCGATTTAGGGATAATTGGTCATGGTCGTGGCGGCCAATAATCATGAATAACTGGGAAACGTTAAAGCCTCTTTGTAATCTAACCGATGCAATGAGGGTAGATGAATATCCTAAGAATGATGATGAAAAAGGGAAGCTCAAACTTAATGAGTTACTCGATGCCTGCTGTAAAGTATTCTTGGAGGCGTTAAGGCCTATAAATGATAATTCTGATAGTAAAGATCCTGTGAAGGTTGCCATGGCAACTAATATGATTTCCGTTGGTGTTGACATTCCTCGTTTGAATGTCATGTCAATTTCTGGTCAGCCTAAAACAACTGCAGAGTACATACAAGCAAGCTCGCGAGTAGGTCGAGAAGTTCCCGGTATCGTATTCACGCTTTATAATCAGGCTAAGAATCGTGACCGCTCGCACTATGAAAACTTCAAAGATTATCACCAAGCCTATTATCGATACGTAGAATCTACAAGTGTAACTCCGTTTTCACTACCAGCTTTGGAGAAATCTATCGACACGGTTGTGCTGGCATTGGCCAGATACATGTATTACAAATCGAATCCAGATGCTACGCTTGATGAGGGGTCGAAACAAGTAATTCGTAGAATTGGCGAAAAATTGATTCTGCGTTTCCAAGCCATACAAGGTTCTATCGGGGCGAGTGATCAACCATCGATTGATAAGAGAGCGATTGCAATCACAGAGTTGATAGAAGACGTGATTGACCGTTGGGAAAAACAAGGAACGGTGAGGTTTACAAGTTTCAGAGACATGATGATTGGCAACCCATTAAGCGAAGAAAACTTGGGTTCACTCCTTTTCTTCAATGCCCAGTATCGCGGCCACCATAATACACGTGGAAAGCTGTTTGCTATGAGCAGTTTGCGTGACGTTGACACATCTTCTAAGGTTAAGATTAAATCATTTATCTAATGGCAAAAGACGGACAAGAAATAAGGTCGAGCCAGGCTTTGCATACGTATGGGCCTGGAGCGATTGCCGATTTTCCCGAATTATCGGTTATGATTCTATCTCATGATGTAATTCAAAAACAAAATGGGGAGCAAGATGCGGTTTGCTGGGGTGAAGATTATGAATCTCCAGCTAACAAATTGGAAGACGAGCGACTTTCCTTGGCCTTTAATGTGGAGTTCTTTGTTGCTCCGCCCAAAGCTGACTCTTCAAAAAAAGCATCTGTTCGAGCAACCAGATTCCCTACGGTTCTGCAATGTCCTCAGACTGGACAACTTTATGACTCACGTGATTTAGAGCAAGATGATTTGCGTTACACCGACTATAACTCAAAGGATAAGAAAACGGTGGATGAAACGTTTAGAGGTTATGACTCACCTAATGCGAAGAAGAGAAAGCTCATCCCTGTCAGGTTCGTTATCGCCACTGAAGATGGGTTCTTAGACAATTTTCCATTTGATTGGTACGTACACACGAAAAACAACAAGCCTGAACAAATTGGAAAAGGAAATAAACTGTATTTAAAAAGCAAAGGAAATACAGCATCCCTTAAAACACTTTCCATCGAAAGCTATAATCAGCAGAATGAATTAGTCTGCAGAGTCTCGCTAGAAAGAATTTTTGACCAAGAAGACACTTTCGTTGACCTTGAAGACCCTTCAAAGGATTATTTGCAATTTGTTGCACAGGAGATGCCAAGACCTTGGCTAGGAAGGAATTTTAGAAAGGATGAGGACACGGGTAGAAGAGACTTTTACAAATTTCCAATCGATGACATAAAATGGCCGCCATTTGAAGAAACGACATCAGAAGCAGATAAGAAAGCTGTTCTAAGTCGATATCCTAGAACTCTTCAAAGAGGTGCTGGAAACCTATATTTCCCTATCATTTACAAGGGGATTAGTATTCCAAAAAATGGGTATAGCCCTGAATTACCGGAGGACTTTATGGGCGTTCTTAATCAAAATATTAAGGCTGTGAAAAATGCAGGATTTTGGCCACGAGAAAATGAGGTTGAAAATTTCATACAAATGTATCGAGATACCTTGCATGTAAATTTTAAGCGCTTTGGATATTCCCTTGATCAAGGGGTTGATATTATCAGGCGGTTTTTCAGTGCTGAAGAAACAAGGTCAGGTCAATACACCATTGCCCAATTAAGAGAACAAGAATTCAAATGCTTTCTTAATCCGAATATTGATGTAAAAAGGAACGAATGGTATGATTCCAAAATAATTGATGGTCAACGTTACAAATTCGGTAAGGATGGAATAGTGAGGCAGGTAGTCCTTCTGAACAAAGTTCGGGAACTGAAGGTTTTTAGGGGATTTACACGAATCAAACCATTGATGTTTGAAGATTTGATATTTGAATCGCTGGAAGGATTAACTGGTAAACGGAAGAGAGAAGCATTTAGGATTCAGGACCCTCGAATCCATTCAATCACTCCAACCTTGCCCGCTACTGAGGTGAAAGGTGAGGGAATATTCATTCAATTTGAAAATGAAGCTCTTTCCAAATGGGAAGATGAACTAGAAGTAAAAGAACGATTCAATGTCATCTCCAAGAATAACGACCATTACAGAAAAGCATTTGAACTAGAGGATGATAAACTTTTAAGTCCACGTTTTGTCGCTCTCCATACTTTCTCTCATCTTTTGATTAATGAATTGTCCATTGAATGTGGCTACGGTAGTTCTTCATTGTCCGAGATAATATATTGTAGTCCTGCGGATTCTGAATTCCCCATGAATGGCGTGCTTATTTACACCAGTTCTTCAGATTCTGAAGGCACTTTAGGAGGACTGGTGGAAAAAGGTGAGGCTAATACGTTAAACTCTATATGTGAAAAAGCTTTAAGCAAAGCACTTTGGTGTAGTTCAGATCCTCTTTGTATGGAAGATAATAAGGGCAAAGGGTTTATGGCGGTCAATTTAGCTGCTTGTCATTCTTGCGCATTACTGCCTGAAACGAGCTGCAGTAATATGAATAAGTTTTTAGATAGAGGTTTGGTTATTGGGACACTGGAGTCGCCTGAACTCGGGCTTTTTAGTAAACGGAGGATTGATTAATCAGACCAACGGTATACTTTTAATGCGAGGGTCAGAAAGAACTTTCGCGGAAAGATTAAGCCTATATCCATTGACTCTAGGATTTGGTACTGCTAAATCCTTAGCGACTACACTGGCGAAAAGACCACAGGTTTTTATCGAGTAATCCTCGTTGAATAACACTAAAACCAAATAATCAAAATCAAAACTTCTCAAAGATTTGATGGTCAGGATAACTGTGCCCTTAGTGATTCGTCTAGCTTTTATTTGATATGTTTTTCCTTCCGAATCGACAGCATCGACCGCCTTTTTGGAGCTTACTGACAACGTCAAGTTGAGTTTCCGACTTACTAAATATTCAGCGTAATCCGTACCAAATTTTCGGTTCGTATTACTCCTCTAGATCTCAATTCGTTAGTTGCCTTATGTATTATGACAAGTAATTCTGATTCCAAATAGAGCTGTAATTCGATCATAGCTGCAAAATAAGTTACAAGTAGACATGTAGATTATTGAAATAATCTTAGCCGTTGATGATATGAAGTGTCTTTTCATCGAATCGACCATCGAAATATTTATTCAATACATACTGAAAAACCGAATTGGCGTCTTCAACTTGCGCAAATAAAGTCATAGATGATTTCAATTTCATATTGTCTGGAAATCCGAATATTTCTTCAGCACTCAAGTCATGGAGAGATAGTAGCACTCTACTGATTTCAATTAGTCTGCTTCCTAGTATTGGATGCTCCAAAAACGCAGTGGCATTGTCCAGATTTCTGATCGCATAATATTTTGAAACCTCGCTTTGTCCAAGTCCATTAATTTGAGGAAATACGAACCACATCCAATGTGTCCGCTTTTCACCTGATGCGATTTCGTTGAATGCTGCATCATAGGTTTCTTCTTGGGCTTCGATGGATTTAACTAGAAAATCATCTGGTTTCATATTGGGTGTGATACAAGGTTTCAAATGTGAACTTAGTCACGAGAACATTAATAGATAAAAACTCATCTAATCTGGCGCGATATAAATTGAAATCCGTCTGAATTCGAATAAAACCCCGTCTCAATGCAGATTTATACGTTTAAATCCACATTAATGCGGATTCAGCCGGTTAATTTCCGAATTCAACCAAAAAAACACACTAGTACCAAAGAAAGTATCAGAAGCAGTATCGACCCAAATCCAGCGCTTGAGTTTAGGTCAATAAGAAACAAGAAAGCAGGTGAGATTCACCTGCTTTCATCCAATTAGTAGAATGATGTATTTGACCTAAGCCTGAAGTTCTAAAACCTCCACTTTCGAGTTATTGGACTCTTCAGTCATGTACCACATGATTGTTCCAATAATGGCCAATACGATAATCGCTACAATTACGATTACTAAAATATCTGTACCAGCTTTCGTTGCCGATGCACCAGCTGCACCTGCTGTCGCTACCACTGCAAATTGTGCTGGAGCGAATGTATTCTCAATTATGTATGTGGGGTTCATCTTGTTCAAGTTTTAATAATTCGACTTCTTTTGACTGCTCCATTGGCTTGTAGGCAACAGGACCAATGCGATACCATAACTCACCATTAATACGGACTCTGCTATTTGGTCCATCTGGTTTGAACCCGCGTGCAAGCAATCGCTCCATAGGCATCAACAACACTTCATTTTCTTCATTGCCCAATTCTGATAAGACGATTTCAATGTTTCGTAAGTAGGTGTTCGTCCTATTCTTTTCCACCTCGCTCCTATTTGATGCAAGTTCGTTGTTTCGTTTCGCCTTGCACTTTACGTTGCAGTACAGTTGATTCTTTCTGCCATTGAATTCTTCTCCGCACTCATCGCAACGATGCAGGTATTTGCCGATATGTGGTTGCCAATTGATAAGCATTGTAAAACAGTGACGCAAAAATACTAATTTTACTAACGAGTAATAACACATCTGGCATATGAGTAGTAGTATTGAGAAAATGACCTTTGATTCCATTCTTGGGAAGATAGTTTCATCTCCTGTCAACCTGTTAGAAATCAAAGCAAGGTTGGAAGAGAAACCATATCGGGCTACTGATACAGGAATTCACCCTAAGATTCTGGCGGATTGGAATAGGAAAGACTTGTTGATGGTTAAACCAGAACCCAATAAGATGCACCGATTCTCCCTGACGGAATTCGTTTGGGTGAAACTAATTGAGAAGATGCGGGAGTATAATTTCCCCCTTCCGGTAATCAAAGCCTTCAAAGAGGATCTTCTTAAATCGTCCTTTTCCGAACAGACCAATGAGATTACACCATCATTTCTCTTCGATATAATGAAGGATATGGATGGTGTAAAAGAAGATCCTCAGAAATTCAAAAAGTTCTTGGAAGAGACAGACCTTGGAGCATTTGCCGAAGAATTGTTGCCGAAAGAGATACTCTCAGGTAATATGTTGGAACTGTTTATTCTGCACTCATTATTCTTACAGACTCCTTTTTCTTTTTTCATTGATCATAATGGTAAGGGCATCATTTTCAATCCTCTGATGCTGCAAGATGGCGTGTATGACAAGCAAGATATAAGCGACCTCTTTTCCAAATCCTTTGTGAGTATCAGTTTGACCGAGGTATTGTCAGAAGTGCTCGTGCTCACAGATGTTGAAATTCTACATGGTCAGTTAATGCTCATATCAGACACAGAAGCCAACGTGCTTCAGGCACTTCGGGAAGATGAGGTCCTGTCGGTCCTGGTGAGGTTTGACAAGGAGAACCAAATGGACTTGATGAAAATCAAAAAGCTTCAAAAAGTTGAACGGGAAGCACGTATTATGGAACTGATGTTGAACGATGGATACCAAGACATCAAAATGATTACTCAACACGGTAAGATAGTCTACTGCGAGAACACTCGAAAAGTAAAATTGAAATGATGGTACTGAACACATCAGACCTATTGATACACGTATCTGGCTACTGGAAAAACAGAGCGCGATGCATCGTAATCGATAATGCTAACTATAAAAGAATGCAGAAAATTAATTGGCCCGAAAGGAGTTAAATACACAGACGAGGAATTGGAAGTAATGGTCAAGTTCATAAGTGAACTGATGACTATGATGATTGATAACGTTAATAAACAAAAGCTATGAAAAGAGCAGCATTGATGGCCCGCGTGTCAAGTGACGAGCAGGCCAAAGGATATAGCCTAGACGTACAGTCAGAGGCTTTGGAGAAGTATTGCATTCGCAATGACATAGAGATTGTTTATTCTTTCCGTGAAGATCATTCAGCAAAGAATTTCGACCGCCCTGCTTTCAAGGAGTTCATGGAGCATGCCAAACGGAAGAAGGGTGGAATCGATTTGCTGCTCTTCACATCATGGGACAGGTTCTCAAGGAACATCATGGATGCCTATGGTGTAATTGAGAAATTGAAAAAGATGAACATCGTTCCGCAAGCGATTGAGCAACCTATCGACCTAACCATTCCTGAGAACAAGGCCATTCTTGCTATGTTCCTTGTCATACCAGAGATAGATAACGATCGCAGGTCCATCAAGACCAGAGGTGGAATCAATGCAGCTTTAAAGGCCGGACGTTGGTGCCGAAAGTCTCCTTACGGTTATAAAAACACGCGCGATGATTTGAATAAGCCGCTGATAGTGCCGAATGAGCAAGCAAAGGATATCCTTTGGGCTTTCGAACAGATTTTAAAAGGCAGGTCTCAGCGCGAGATTCAGCGTGAATTGAACCTCAGGGGTTGTTCTATACAACGTAATGCCTTGGGAAACGCGCTAAAAAACCCAATTTATATGGGCAAAATAGAAGTACCAGCATATGAGCGAGACCCGTACCAATTAGTAGAAGGTGTACATGAAGGAATCATTCCCGAAAAGCTCTTCTATCAGGTTCAGGATGCGTTAAACGGGAATATGCCAAAGAAACGATTGTCGAAGACGAGCCGAAACGCAGTGCTTCCATTACGGGGTATTCTTAAATGCTCAAAATGTGAAGCTAAGCTTACAGGTAGTCGGTCGCGAGGAAAACTGGGAACACGCTATGCTTACTACCACTGTAACAAATGCGGGAACGAACGTTATCGAGCAGATAAAATAAATGACCTCATGAAGGAGGTGCTCAATTCGATTCAATTAGATAATGACCTGAACTCGATTATTGATGCGTTGGGACAAGGGCTTATTCACTCGAATGGTAAAGACCGAAAAGTGAAGATAGCGAAGCTAGAGTCAATCGTGTCCAAACAAAGAGAGCGAATCACTCGGCTGCAAGATAATCTAGCTGATGGTGTAATATCCTCCGAGGATTACGTTTGCATGAGGGGGCGTTACACTGCTGAGAAGGAAGAAGCAGCTACAGAACTAAAACGTCTTAAACAGGATGACGGTGAAAACGAGGCCTTACTCAGAAAGGTGGTCGGCATGATAAACAAATTTGGAACGTATTACGAGAAGTCAGATGGAGATGGTAAGCTTCAGTTACTGGGTTCGATATTCCCTGAAATGATTGAATTTGACGGAAACAAATGTCGAACCCCGTCAATAAATGAGGGCCTCGCTCTGTGTCTCAATACTGACAAGGGTTTGAGCGGAAATAAAAACGGGACACTCCATGAAAATATGGAAGTGTCCCGTTGGGTGACCCTGCAGGGATTCGAACCCCGAACCTCCGCATCCGTAGTGCAGTACTCTATCCAGTTAAGCTACAGGGCCTTTTTTGGGGCTGCAAATATAAAGAGATCATTCTTCAAACGAACGAACAAAATTTCTTCTTTGAATTGCTGTTGATAGAACGTACGTAATCTTTGGTTTTCCCTTCTCCGCTTTTTTGGTTCTGTTATCGTCTTTTGTATCCCGTATTTGGGCGTTAAAATCATCGTGAGATGAAACTGCACCTAGCATTCCACGTTTGTAATTAAAGTAGAACCAAGAATCATCGCTCGGTTCAAAATAGATAGAAAGTTCATCTCCATTTCGCTTTTTCTTAAGCTCAATTAATCCAAATACCATCTTGTTTACTTGATACTTGTCTACCGATGTAATTCCAATAAATCCTTTGTAACGGTAAGAACCAGTGCTCGCATCCCACGTTAATTCTACATCTGACAGGAACAATGTTTTAAGCAACTCCTTTGGTAATTTTTTGAAACTTCCATACAAGTTCAATTCCTGAATCAACTTGGTAGACTCTTCTTTTCCTACCATCTCAATCAAGGCTTTTTCATACTCTGTACCGTAAAAAACCCCGTCAAGTGGCGGGAAATGTTCTACCAATCTGGAAGCCATAATTCTTAGTGATTCGTCATTAAAGAAGAAATCCACGCCTAAAAACAAATTGAACTTGGTAGAATCGTTGTTCATATTGTGTTCCACGGTTCCAAGCGGAGTAAGCTCAACCTGTCCAAAATCCATTCCCATATTCAACAACCCTTGCCCACGTGCAATACATTCATTGCTCAAACTCACATAGTTGCCGCCAACAATTGCGCCTTGTAGTTTCTCCTTATTAGAAATTCGGTATTCCTGACTTTCATTATCGAAGTGCAAATACCCTACTGCAGCCACAATGTCAATATCGTTGGGCTTAACTTTTTTAGATAGGAAGGTTGGATAAACAACCGTTGAGTCTTTACTAATTACAACACCAGAAGACATTGGTTTTCCAGTAGCATCCTTTGGCTCGGCTGGAATTGGGATGTAAATATCGTTAGGGTCTATATCTTCTTTAAACGCCAACCAATCTCGTGTAATACCAGGACAATCGTGCTTAATTCTTGTGCTACCATCATAGGTTAAGAATTCCTTACTAGCAAAGAGGTGTGCCTTGCCTTTGTAATCGAAATTGGGGCTGAGTGTAAATGATGCCTCCTCTGTTATTTGACCTTGGCCGAAGGTTTGTCCCGCAGAATCAATACCAATGGTTGGGAATGTAATGAGTTGTTTAGCTCCAGTTACATCTGTGTAATCGTACTTACCAGAGGCTGTGTACTTCCATTTCCCTAACACGTTGGCCGAGGCTTCATAAAACGTATGAAACTTGGTGATACGGTTGGCTACAATGGTTGCGTTTTCTAGTGGGTCCATAGCAGCATTTTGCCGTATGGTTACGTTGCCGCTATCAGGATAAACGATGGCATCTGCCACATCAATATGGTCAACCCTCTTAGCTGCTATGATAAAGTTGTCAAGGTCGAAACTGGTGAGAGGCGATTTCCATTCTAGCGAATCTTGTTTTGGATGGGTGGAAACATATCTCGAACCTTCTCCATCTGACACTACATCAATCTTTTTAGCGTCAATTTTCCACTTAAACTCATCTATGTAGCAGATGTACTGATTAACGGGGAAATCTACATAATCGCCACCTGTATTCGACTTGAATTTACCTTCTCTGTCATCCAAACTAATGTCCATTTGAACATTGCTAGTCTTGAAAGCGTAGGAAGTTGCGGATGCTCCTTTGAGCTTAAAATCGGCCGTATCAGCATGAAAATCTCGGTACTTGAAATTGAAGCGATTGGATTTCATGTAGCTATCGGCAAAATCGAGATTCCCAAATCCGTCCAGTCCTTTTGGAGACAAATCTAAACCGCCATGATGCGCCACTTCGCCTTCGTACATATCAAGAGCGTTAGCAATCTTATACGCATAGAAGTGATCTAATTTTGGTTCCCAATGCACACGTACATCCACACCAGTTACTGGCGGATAAGCAACAGGCGTTTTCTGCTTGGTAATCACAAAATCTTGAGCAACTCCATTTACAGAATCGGGGAAGAAAATAAAGTCGTCAGATTTAGAAACCGAAGTCAAATAGTCCAAACTACCATCGCCTCTCAAACCTTCATGACTTAGCTTAATTGTGGCTTTATAATTACCCTTTCCACCATACATATCTAAGCCAGCTTCGGGTGTTTCTCGTACAAAACCAAGGGAGAAATCGGGTTGCAGTTTGAGGGTTTCTTCAAAATCAGGGAAGATTCCGGCAGAGACAAATGTTCCACCAAATTCTAACCCTTCTTTGGTGAAGTTCTCCAAACTATCAATGCTAAAAGGAACCAAGTGCATGTAGAATTCTTCCTTCTTATAAACACCATCCTGAATAGACCGCTTGTTGTAGTACACAAACGAATCGTCTGTACTGTTAAATACAGGGTACCTCGAATGCTCAACTAAGCCCGATTTATTATCGGCCCTGTCCACCAAAAGTTCACCCGTTAAATCTCGAAGAACCGTTTTTACAGGGCGTAATCTCTGTCTGCCTTGGTCGTCCTCAGGTCCGTCTGGAACTTTGAGTCTTAACGAATCAATCTTGTTCAAGTGAATCTTGAATTCATCATAACTGAAGTAAAACTCGTGGCCGAAGAAATCGAGCCTTCCTCCTACTACTTTGCCATCAAAGAGAAAATCGCGGTTTTTCTTAAGCGTCAATTCCTGCTCATACGGGAACACAACAACATTCTGAGAATCCGACAGAAAGACTCTTCCTACCCCATTCATATCCATATCCCAATTAAGTAGGTTCAATTTGGCATTTGGCATTCCTTCAATCGTAGATTCGAACTGAAGAATATCGTAATCTGTTTTCTTAGACCTAGACAACACGTAATGGTGCAATCTTGGCTTTAAAACCACAGTTTCCTTGTCAGAATTATACGTCATGAACCCAGAATTTGACAGGTTCATTAAGAAGATTTTGGTATCGCTAATGTCGGCTCTAAATAGTTTGGCAACCTGCGCTACGGACAATTCCTCGAGCGCTAATTCCTTGGCGTAGTTTCTAATTTTCCACAGCGGGTGCGTCTCTGCAGTTCCTTGTATTCTATCGTAGCGGAACTCGTCATAATAGCTTTCAGATTCGAACATGGCGCTACTTTCAGCACCGCCCGTTGTATTGCGCAGCTCCATCCAATCGGTGGCCAGATCCCACGAAATTTCATCCACGTGCATATCTACTTCGTGATATGTATCGTAAAATGGCGATCGTCCGGATCCTTCTTTCTCTTTATTGAAACTTACGCTGTGCTTTTCAACGTTGTAATTCATCCTCAATCCAGGATGATAAATTGAGTCTTCTTCATAATAAAAAGCCACCTCTGCCTTAGACGACAAAACCTTATCTGGCCGAATTACGAACGATTTAGATCTGGCTTCAATAAATGCTTCGTTTTTCTTGGTGATGTGATTCAGTTTTTTGAAGATGATTGTCGCAGGCATTTCCGAATCTCCAGAACCAATAAACTTTATTCCGTGTTGAGAAAAGCCACCAGAGTAGTCAATATCCTTGTACATATTCTCAATTACAATGCGCTTATCATAAGAGTCGAATCTTGGGTAGGATGCCTTTTCCTCTTCTACATCAGCCAATATTTTCTCAGTAAGAATTCCCAAATGCGGGCGATTTAAATAATCGGGATGATTGAATGTAACCGAGTCGATTGAGTACGTGGATTTAGTAGCATCAATCGTGTAATTACCACCTTCAGCGTAGGTTTTCATTGGATCGAATCCTGCTCGACCCCAATCAATCTTACCACCTTTTCCAATCCATGTAGTTGTGGTTGGGTAATACACTCCTTGCGTTCCGTAAATGACCGAACTATCTCGTTTGGAAAAAGCCTTCAAATCCAAGTTTCCAAAGACAATTTTTGGCAACGAATCGAACTCAATTTTATATGCATCAAACTTGGCAACCCACTTAACTGCAACAGATTCGTAAAGGATGTAATCAGTGAATAGTCCCCTACAAACTTCCAGGTAAGAGGTAAATCCTTTTCGAGAAAGTTTATTGATGGTTTGCTCCATTCCATCATGAAAAGCATCAAAATCTGATGCAGGCTTCATGCTCTCCGCAAAACTCATAAGCGTGAAAAGGTAGTTCTCAAAGTCGACTGCCTTTTTACGCTCCTTCAGCATTAAGTCAGACATGGTATACACACGCTCTTTCTGCTGAGAATTGTAATGTCCGCTGTTCCAAACTGGAAGAAAAGTCTCTTCAATCAGTTTTTTAGCCGCCTTAGGATCGCCCATGGCGAAAAAACCTTGCAGCTCTTCTATATACTTCTTATTATCGTGTGTAAACGACTTAAGTGTTTGTGCTTGCGCAAGTTGGCTTGCCCCGAATATTAACAGAGCGAATAGAAAGAGAATTTTCTTCATGTTACGATTTGATGAACCGAGCCGAGACCCAATTGTCTTTTACAAGATTTCCGTTAAAGATAAAACCTGAACGGACTGCAACTTCCTTTATTAGGTCTAAGTCTTCAACATAAAATCCACTCACAAAAAGCTGACCGTTTTTGTGAAGGACATCCGAATACTTCGGAATATCTTCTAACAACACATTACGATTGATATTGGCCATAACGGTATTGAACTTTTTAGGTCCTAACAGGCTAGCATCACCCATCAAAATCTCGATATCCGATATATTATTGAGTTCGCAATTATCTGGTGCGTTCTCAAATGCCCACTCATCAATATCAATGGCAGTTACATCTTCAACACCCAAAATTCTAGCGAGAATGGCCAAAACGGCCGTTCCAGAACCCATATCTAGCAAAGGACTTTCCACCTTGGTTGTCATCAGATATTCTACCATTAACGAAGTAGTAGCATGATGACCAGTACCAAAACTCATCTTGGGCATGATGAGAATCTCTTGCTTAAAACCAGTTTTTGATTCGTGAAATGGTGCTCTAATTCGACATAAATCTTTTATCTCAACGGGGTCAAAATTCTTCTCCCATTCTTCGTTCCAGTTCTTCTCTTCTGCTACTGATGAGGTGTGAGAAATTTCAAAATCTGCTTCGCGAAGATGCTTAAATACCTCCTGCACTTTCTTCATGTCAAGCTCAGCTTCCTCGATGTAGGCTTCTACCCCTTCATCGGTTTCTAGAAAACCCTCAAAGTCGATATCAGACAAGTCGGAAATAAGAATTTCACGCCCTGGTTCTACTGGACGGATTGTAATTGCAAGCACCGCGTGGGCCATATCAGAAAGAGTGTATAATTGCTAAAAAGTCTGTTGCGTTGAGTGATGCTCCACCAATTAACCCGCCATCTATGTCTTTTTGAGAAAAGAGCTCTTTGGCATTGTCTGGCTTTACGCTTCCTCCGTATAAAATGGAAACATTTTCGGCTTCATCTCTTAAAACTTGAGAAAGTTTTTCTCGAATAAAAGCGTGCATTTCTTGAGCTTGTTTTGGAGTAGCGGTTTCACCCGTTCCAATTGCCCAAACTGGTTCGTAAGCAACTACTATTTTAAGAAGGTCTTCTCGTTTTAATCCGCTGAAAGCAGATTGAATTTGTTCTCCAACAACTTCAAAATGTTCTTCTGCTTGGCGTTGCTCAAGCGACTCGCCACAACAATAAATTGGTTTGATATTATTGGCTAATAACTGTACAATTTTCTCATTAATGAGCTTATCGTCTTCTCCAAAATATTGGCGTCTTTCAGAATGACCAACAATGCAGTAATCGCAAGCAAAAGATTGTAATGAGGCGGCCGAAACCTCACCTGTAAACGCACCACTTTCTGTTTGGTGACAGTTTTGAGCCGCTACAGAAATGGTCGTTTTTTCAACTTTAGAAACCGTGTCTGAAATAAACGGAAACGGTGGTGCTAGAATCACCTTTACATCAGCTGTGTTCAAGCCGTTTACAACGCTATCTATCAACAATAAACCTTCATTTTTGGTGAGGTTCATTTTCCAATTTCCGGCAACAATTTTCTCTCTCATTCAGAATAGATTTAAGGAAAACGAAAAAAGGAAAAACGTACGACTAGAAACGTTTTCCCCTTTTTCATGTTTCTTTTTACAACACACTCACGCGCGGGTCAAATATACCGTAGAGCACATCAACCAACATATTTATCACCACAAATATGACCGCAACAAGTATGATGCAGCCCATTACAACGGGTAAATCGTACGTATTTAAGGCGTTTAGCATTATCAATCCTAGGCCTTTCCATCCGAATACAATTTCCACAAAAACTGCTCCGGCAAGCAGCGATGCCAACCAACCTGAAATGGCGGTAATTACGGGATTTAAGGCGTTTCTAAGAGCATGTTTAAACACCACCGTATTAAAGGATAATCCTTTAGCTGTAGCGGTCCGAACGTAATCCATCGACAATACTTCTAGCATAGAATTTCTAGTGAGTTGCATGAACACCGCAAAAGGACGAACACCCAACGTGATAGCAGGCAGAATCAGGTTTTTCAATACCAATCTCTTGCCTTCAAACTCGTCTATTTCGTACAGGCTACCTGTAACCTCCAAACCAGTAATATCGCCCAGTAAGTAGGCAAACACCCACATAATTAGAATGGCGGCTACAAAAGAGGGTAAACTCATTCCGAAAATGGAGAAAACCATTAGCAATGTATCTGGCCATTTTCCTTTGTACAAGGCTCCAATTATGCCAAACAGTATTCCGAAAATGGTTGCAATTGAAATAGCGGTAACAGCCAAAACAGCAGTACCCGGCAAAGCGGCTGTAACAATGGTAACTACTGTTTGCTGAGATTGATAAGATCGCCTCAAATACGGTGCTTTCAGAACAACATTTATAGCTTCTCCTTCAGACATAAGAATCGAATTCTCGTGCTCAGTTGGTTCGAAAAAGTAAGGACTTTCTGTATCCTGATGATTGTAAAAAGATAACGGAGAGAGGTCGTTTAGGTAAACGAAATACTGCGTGGATAACGGCAAATCGAGACCCAAATCTTTCCGAATCATTTCAACTTCGGACTGGTCGGCACGCTGACCGAGCATTAACCTAGCTGGATCGCCCGGAAGTGCGGTAAAAAGCAGGAAAACGACCGTAACAATTCCAAACAGCACACATAGGCTGTAGAGAATTTTACGTGTTACAAAACCAATCAATTATTGCTGATTGAGGAATTCCAACTCTAAAACTTGCAACGCAGGAATATCGTTGTAGTGCCACTTTCCGTACACCTTTCCATCCTTAATTAGTAGTAAACCTGGATTGGAACGGATAATGGTTTTAAGCACGATTTGATCACAATACAAGAAACTAAACGGAGTGCTATTGCTAATTTCAAACTCCTTTGCTAATTGAGATGCGCTAGATGTGAGGCCAACAAATCGGTAGCCTTTTTCCTGAAGTGCTGATGCAAGCTCATTGATTCTTGGCATTGGTTGATGAACCGTGTTTTTAATGTCGTACGCCACCAACATAAATGTGAAGTTTTCGCTCATCAAGAAATCCTCTGTTAGATCCTCTCCTTCAGCGGTCATAATCGAGAAATCCATAATCTTCGGCTCAACTCCTTTCTCTAGCACTTCCGTTCTAGAATCAAGGTACTCGTATGTTTCTTGATAGTTCTCCGGGAACTTCTCGAACTCTTTTACCTCCCCAGTTTCTTTGTGTTTTAGGATGTAGAAGTATTTCAATTTATCTGGAACGCCTTCCATTTGCTCTGCAATACTCTTGCCTGGTGCATAAGCACGGAAATCCTTTACAGGTAAGTAGCTGTACGTGTAGAACGTGAAGAAACTCATGGCAACTGTTGCCAGTATAGTGGTAAAAAACGGTGCCTTTCTGTGTTCAACCAATCGGATTAAAAAGAACACAACAAACATGATTGCGGTGAACCAAAACGGGAAGAACCACTCTAGATCATAAGACAGTTTCAACATCACCAAAGAGCCAATTCCAGCCAACACAAAATCGTTCATACCCGTTTCGGTTATGCTGATTTGCTTCTGTCGAATAAAAATGATGAAGATGAAGACCGATAAAACAACATCCTTATAGAAACTCTCCCAAGCTGTCAGTGGAATAGCGTCACCAAAACATCCACAGGTTTTTACAATGCCGAAATAGGCTGAAGCAAACGTAAGAGCAGTGAAGAATACAATCAATAATAAGAGCAAAAGTGCTGTCAACCTAGTTCGAAATCTGACTAGAATCGCAACACCTAGAACAACTTCCAAAATCACAATAAAAATGGCTTGTGGAAGAGCGTATTCATAACAAAAATGGAAGAAGGGTTCAAGAAACCCAACGTATTCGCCCAACTTAGAGAATTCCTCAAAATACTCCTCAAGTTTATAGCTAAAACCAAGTGGGTCGTTTGCTTTTACGATACCCGAAAAGATGAAAAGCACTCCTACAAAGTACCGTGCTATATCAGTTATCAATTTCATTTTAGGTGGGTTTGGAAAACAAATTTAATCTTCGGACGAAACTGACAACGTCAGCTGGCAGTCTTTGCTGCGCCTAACTTAATCAACGCGAAAATCGAATAATTGATCATATCGTACAGATTAGCATCAATTCCCTCAGAAAGATCGCTCTGGCCCTTGTTATCTTCCATCTCTTTGATGCGAAGAATTTTAACAAGAATTAGATCTGTCAATGACTTTACGCGCATGTCTCGCCAAGCTTCACCGTAATCGTGATTCTTGCGTTCCATCAAAGATTTCGCTTCAGCGGCATATTGGTCGTACCAAGCAATTGCTCTATCTAAATTCAAATCTGGCTCATCGGCATGACCATGCTCCAACTGGATGATTTCCATGATGGAATAGTTGACCAACCCGATGTATTCTGGGTAAATGCCCTCCCCAACTTTGCTGACACCTTTTTCTTCTAAACTTCGAATACGATTGGCTTTAATGAAGAGTTGATCGGTGATGGAAGACGCACGAAATATGCGCCACGAAGCACCGTAATCCTGCATCTTTCCTACAAAGATGGCGCGGCACTCGGCCATCGCTTTGTCGTATTGTGAGTTGGTATCTACCATCGGTTTGAACCATTAACTTCGGCTCTGAGATGAGCGGCAAAAGTATGCTTTTAGCGAAGAATAAAACCCTCAATTGCAGAGGAAAGTTGGTGGTGATTGAACGTCCGTTAATTATGGGCATCCTCAATCTTACGCCCGATAGTTTTTTTGATGGCGGCAAGTTCAATTCGGTGGATGACGCCTTGAAGCATGCTGAGAAAATGCTGGAGGAAGGAGCGGACATTCTCGATCTAGGAGCGTATTCAAGTCGTCCGGGAGCGGATGACATTCCTGAAGAGGAAGAATTAAAACGACTGATTCCAGTTTTGGAAGCCATCGTTTCGCGTTTCCCAAACACCTTGATATCCGTGGATACGTTTCGTTCTGGCGTGGCCGAAAAGGCACTAGAAATCGGAGCTCATATTATCAATGATATTTCTGGTGGAAACTTGGATGAGGCCTTGCCGATGGTTGCCGCGCGTTTCCATGTACCATATATATGTATGCATATGAAAGGTAATCCGCAGACCATGCAACAAAACTTGGTAGAGACGCCATGCTTGGCGTCTGAAACTGGGTTGCGGCAAGAGACGCGAAGCATCGCGTCTCTACTGGAATTCTTCGCACATCGTGTTCCAGAAATGGCGAAACAGGGAGTGAATGATGTCATAATCGACCCTGGTTTTGGGTTCGGAAAAACCTTGGCGCAGAACTACGAGTTGGTTGACCAACTTGCTGACTTTGCCATTTTCGACAAACCCATTTTGGTTGGTGTTTCTCGTAAAAGCATGATTCGTTTGAAGTACGGAGATACACCCGAGCAAACCCTCAAAGGCACCGTAGAAGTAAATCGCCAACTGCTGCAAAATGGGGCGGATATACTGAGGGTTCATGATGTGAAAGAGGCTGTTGAATTATTGAAATGAAAAACTACCAATCAACCAACCGAGACGCATGGAACAAACGTGTTTCAGCACATTTAGCTTCCGATTTCTACGCTATAGAAGGTTGGAAAGCAGGTAAAAGCAGTTTGAATAATATTGAACTGGCGTTGCTTGGAGATGTTGCAGGAAAGTCTATTCTGCACCTGCAATGCCACTTTGGGCAAGATTCGCTTTCGCTTGCGCGGATGGGTGCTGAGGTGGTTGGCGTTGACCTCTCGGATGAATCCATTCTCGCAGCGCGCAAACTCAACACAGAACTAGGTTTAAATGCCGAGTTTCTGGTTAGCGATGTGCTAGAATTGATTACTAAAACCGACCAAAAATTTGACATCGTTTTCACTTCCTACGGCACCATTGGTTGGCTGCCCGATTTGAACAAATGGGCAGCAACAATCGCCCATCATCTCAAACCAAAAGGGAAGTTGGTTTTTGTAGAATTCCACCCTGTAGTGTGGATGTTTGATGATGATTTCGATAAAGTAGCGTACAGTTATTTTCAGGATGAAGCCATTGTAGAAACCACAACCGGAACATACGCAGACACAGAGGCTCCGTTTGAGAAAACAGAGATAAGTTGGAATCACGGACTGGCCGAAGTGTTCCACGCCTTAGAAGGCAACGGATTGATTCTCAAAAGCTTTGAGGAATACGATTACTCGCCTTACAACTGTTTTTCGGGGATGAAAAAACTAGCCGAACGTAAATTCATCATTGAAAAACACGGCAACAAGTTGCCGATGGTTTATTCATTGGTTGCCGAAAAAAGGCTTTAAACTTTATAGTCCTGACATAAACAAGCATCAATCGAATTGCTAAATTCAAGGACATGAAAAGGCTATCACTTTTGCTCTTGCTTGCGTGCTTGTTTGTCAACACAAATGTGTTTGCTTGTAGCTGCGCTCAGGTTGCAGATAATTTCTGCGAATCAATCGTTTACAACGAACATGTTGCTTTGGTGAAGGTGGTTAGTCATCAAGGGCAATTCATGGACGTGGAAATCCTTCAATCAATTAGACATGGATTTACCATAGATACGGTAACCGTGATTGGGCAGGATGGTTTAAATTGCTCCGAATGGCTCGACCAGTTTTCCGTTGGAGATACGCTGATTCTAGGATTGGGCGATTTCTTGCTTGAAGACACGTTCAACCTATCCGTGTGTGGCATCTTTTTCCTCACCTACCATGCTGGAATGGTTTCGGGAGCTATTGCGCCTGATTTAGCCTCTCAATCGTATTCGGAATTTCTTTCTGAATTTGACCAGTGCGCCTCCACTTCAATTGAATCGCTTCCTACAACAAATGAAATCGTAGTAGAGCAGCACGAGTCAACTTTCACCCTCATCTCATCAACCGAAGTAATCAAGAAAGTTCAGGTGTTTGACAGCCTTGGAAAGTTGGTCATGGACAGACAAAACATAAGTCAAACATCTGTTTCTTTCGACTTGAAAGGCATAAAGTCTGGCGTGTTCCTTTTTGTTGTCGAAACCGAATCAAACTCAGCGGTAGTCAAACGATTCGTAAACTGATTTATCTCCCGATTTTTATGTTTATTCAGCTAAAATGAGTTCGGGACCCCATCATATTTTAATTGCACGCCTTAAAAAGCAACTCGGTGTAAATAATGCCGAGCGCATTAGCGATTATATGATTGCGAAGGAGTTCATGAAACTCAAAGTTAGCTTCAGTCGACTTCTTCAAGACATTATTTACATCTCTGTTGGAATTTTGTCGGCTGGTTTTGGACTAAAGGGATTTCTGTTGCCAAACGGTTTTATCGATGGAGGTGTTACCGGTATTTCGCTGCTTGCACAGGTAGTTTCTGGCGTTCCTCTTTCTGTGTTAATCGTGATTATCAACATCCCATTTATTGCTGTAGGGTATTTTCAAATCGGTCGTTCGTTTGCGATTAAAAGCGTGCTAGCCATTCTTGGTCTGGCCTTGGCTCTTACTTTTATTAATTATCCAATTATCACGTCAGACAAACTGTTGGTTGCAGTGTTTGGAGGCTTCTTTCTAGGGGCAGGAATTGGACTTTCTGTCCGAGGTGGAAGCGTGCTTGACGGAACAGAAGTTTTGGCCATATTTCTTAGCCGTAAAACGGGACTTACAATTGGAGACCTCATCCTTGTCTTCAATATTTTCATTTTCTCGGTTGGGGCGTATTTGCTTTCAATTGAAGTAGCCCTCTATTCCATTCTCACTTATTTGGCAGCTTCAAAAACAGTCGACTTTATTATTGAAGGGGTAGAAGAATACATTGGTGTAACCATCGTTTCAGCGCATAGTGATGAGATTCGATTGATGATTATTGAACAAATGGGCAAGGGCGTGACCATTTACCAAGGAAAACGTGGCTTTGGAAAAACAGGAGAAAGCCTTACCAACACAGACATCATCTACTCTGTAATTACGAGATTAGAAGTAAGTAAACTGCAAACAGAAATTCAGAAGATTGACCCTAACGCCTTCATTATTATGAACAGCGTGCGCGACCTTAAAGGTGGAATGATTAAAAAACGACAGTTCTCAGACCATTGAAATCCATCGGCTTACTTCTTTTCACTTGCACAGTTTTTGTCTTTGCTCAAAATCTCATAGCGCAAACCGTCATTCCAGGTCATGCACACAACGATTATCTAAACAAACCTGCCCTTTTTGAAGCCCTCGAAGCAAGGCTTATTTCTGTTGAAGCGGATGTGCATCTCATGAATGGCGATTTGTATGTGGCTCATGTTCGGCCAATTGCCGCAAACAACAAACGCTCTCTCGAAAACTTGTACCTAAAGCCGCTGTTCGACCATATTCAGAAAAACCAAGGCAGGGTTTACCCAGATTATGATGGTCCGTTTTACCTCATGATTGACTTTAAAGGTGGAAGCATTGAGATGTACAATCGGCTGATTGAACTTTTAGAAAAGTACCGCTCTATGCTAACCGTGATGGAAAATGGGGAACTAAAACAAGGAGCGGTTACAGTTTTTCTATCAGGTTCTAGGCCTGCCGAGGCTGTTTACGCAGCGGAGCCTAAACTTGCCTTTTTGGATGGCCGTCCGGGAGATTTAGAAAAGCAAATTGATGCACGGATTATGCCCGTAATAAGCGACCATTATAAGAATCAATTGAGCTGGAATGGTAGAGGAAAAATGCCCGAAGAGCAAGAATTGAAACTGCGAAAACTGGTGTCCAAAGTTCATGCTGAAGGAAAAATACTTCGTCTTTGGGCTTCACCTGATAATCCGAATGCCTGGAAAACGTTCAGACGAATTGGCATTGACTTGATTAACACGAATAAGCCAACTAAATTCCTTCACTTCATGCGCAAGGTGCCGGATGGCACTCCTTCGTTTTAGAAAATTTTACCCAGCAGAGGAACGCGTCCTTTAGAGAGTTTGTCCAATTCCGCCTGCATCACCCTTAAAACTTCCTCGTTAATCTGTTCCACCATAAAAGGATTTTCCGCGTCTTCAACACTGAATTCAGTTAAGTAAATCGGCTTCAAAACACTGATGGTCATTTGAGATGGCAGTGGCAATTCGAAATGTGGCAAATGACCAAGGTGCAATCCAAAAGGGAAAGACCAGTACAAGGGCCAAGTATGTATTTGAGCAAACCGTTTCAGTCCAGTCCATTCCGCAAACTTCTCTCCCGAATTGAGTACGAAAAGTGTTTCTCCACCTCCGCAACCAACAATCGGCAAAATAGGAACCTGCGCCTTAAGCGCCATTTTCACATAACCTAAATGGTCAAAGAAATTAATGTTGTGCCTATCTGAAAATGGTCGAGCCACGTCTCTATCTCCACCTGGGTAAACTGTAACTGCATATCCAGCTCTCAGTGCATCTAACGCATTCTGTCGGGTGGCTTCTAGTAGCCCCAACTCATTTACCGGCATTTTGAGCATGTTGGCAAGACGATGCGCCATGTGATGAATAAGGGTCAGCATAGGAATAGACCGTTCTTCATTCTGGTACTTTGCAACCCACAAAACAGATTCTGGCATAAAGTGCATACCAGTGTGATTACCAACCCCCAGGAACACTTCTTCTGGAATATTCTCCAACCCAAGCCATTTTGCTCGGTGGTACATCTCCGCAACCGGAAGCACAGCCTTTGCCAGCTTTTGCGCCTTTTTGTGGTCAAATAACTCTAAATGATCTTCTTCCATTACAGCTAATACGAAGTAAGACGATAAATCTGATCATTGACTGACTTTTGACAGGGTAACGCGTATTACGCTAAATTTGGGCATTACCCTCACAATTTGGGAAGTCGATACTAATGCTGATTGATTCATTCCTCTTGTTTTTGACCTTCAGATGGCTTGATGCCTTGGATATTCTGATTGTTTCACTCCTACTTTACCAATTATACAAACTGGTAAAGGGAACGGCCGCTGTCAACATTTTTGTGGGCATTATCTCGCTCTATCTTTTGTGGCTTCTTGTTCGTGCTTTAAACATGCAATTGCTCGATTCCATTTTAGGTCAATTTATTGGTGTGGGCGTTCTCGCTCTAATTGTGGTTTTCCAGCAAGAGGTAAGGCGTTTCTTATTACTTATAGGCACAACCGGAATGATGCGCGGCAACCGCTCTCCCTTTCGCTGGTTCAACCTAGGCAAGGGTTTTAGAGACGCTGGTTTACTAGATATAAGTGCCATCGTTTCGGCATGTTTAAGCATGGCACAAACAAGTACAGGGGCCATTATTGTAATAAGCCGAGAAAACAGCATGCGGTTTTATGCCAATACTGGAGAGCCGATTGACGCACAGGTTTCGGCTAAAATTCTCGAATCGATATTCTATAAAAACAGCCCGTTACACGATGGCGCTGTCATTATTACAGGGAATAGAATAACTGCCGCTCGGTGCGTATTGCCTGTTACCGATGACGAAGAATTTCCAACACATTTAGGGATGAGGCATCGCGCAGCTGTTGGGCTTTCAGAATCTTCAGATGCTGTTGCCATCGTAGTTTCCGAACAGTCTGGTGGTATTTCGGTAACCCACGAAGGCGAATTGGAATACGACATTTCGCCTAAGCGCCTTAGAGATTTCCTGGAAAACAAATTCGGGAATAAGGTTTAAGCAAACCGAATTGCTTTCAGCGGTTGAATTCTGGCAACCACCATAGATGGTACCAGCAACATCAGAAAACAGAAAAAAAGTGTGCCCAAATTGAGGAACAAGATGTGGCCAATTTGCAGGTTTATCGGCACCACTTTCACATAGTAGCTTGCCTCATCTAGGGTGATAATTCCGAAGTGTTGCTGAACAAGGCAGAGAGTAATTCCAATCAAATTTCCCCAGAACAAACCTACAATGGTTAAGTACAAAGCTTGGTAAATGAAAATGTTCCTGATTTTTCCATCGTTCATTCCTAATGATTTGAGTGTGCCAATCAAATAAACACGCTCAATTATCATAATTAATAGAGCCGAAATCATGTTAAATCCGGCCACAACCAACATCAGAATAATGATGACTCTCACATTCATGTCCTGTAAGTCGAGCCAATCAAACATTTGAGGTTGCAGTTCCTTTACAGTCATGCAGTAAAGCTCCATTCCAATTTCGTTGTAAACGATATCGCTCATTTCCTCCAAACGGTCAAAATCATCTACAAACACCTCAAAACCAGCCACCTCATTTTCGCTCCAACCGTTTAAGCGCTGAATATGAGTGATGTCCGTTATTACATATTTGTCATCGTACTCAGATAACCCCGTTTTGTAGATTCCTGTCACATCAAAAACACGCGCTCTTTGCTTTTCGTTGTGGATGAAAAACACCTCCATTCTATCTCCCAGAGACAGCTTCATCTTATTGGCAGTGTTTTCAGAAATGAGAATGTTCTTGCTGCGCGATGAATCCGTTGTGTGGAAAATCTCGCCTTTAACCAAGTGTTTTTGAAAGAAGCTCCAGTCGAAATCGCCTCCAACTCCTTTCACTACCACACCTTCTATTTCCTCATCTGTCTTTATTATTCCTGCCTTAGTTGCAAACACCTGAATGTGACGGATTCCGTCAATTTCTGCTAGGCTTGGATAAAACTTTTGCTGTTTAGAGACGGGATGAGGTTCTATGGCATTTAAATTGGAGTACTCGGTAATGACAATGTCCGATCCGAAGTTGACCACCTTATCAGTTATCTCATTTTGAAAACCTGTAACAATAGCCATGGAAATAATCATCACGGCCAGCCCCAAAGCAATACCAGCAATTGCAATTCTAACAATCGGCCGTGTTCCCGAAATAGTGTTACTTTCGGCTTGCCCACCTGCTCGGATGAGGCGTTTTGCAATAAAAAATGGAGTATTCAATTGCTTGCCTTGATGGGAATTTGTGTGAGAAGGATAATGGCTAAAACTATCAAATATTTACTTGTTGTTCTTTGGTTTTCTGCTTGCAGTCAGCCTGCTCCTCCGCCTAAAACGATTGCGGAAGAGTCTAAAGAAGTGGTCTCACTTCCACTGAGGTTAGGTGCAGATAGAACCGAGGTTTACTTGCCGATGTTAGAAGGTAAAACAGTTGGCATTGTTGCCAATCAGACTTCTTTTGTGGGCAAAACACATTTGGTTGACTCACTATTAAAACTAGGGACTAATGTGAAGCATGTTTTCGGACCTGAACATGGCTTTAGAGGGAATGTAAGTCGTGGAAAAAAAATAGGTGAAAGCAAAGACGAAAAGACGGGGCTTAAGATTGTCTCTTTATATGGAAACAATCGCAAACCAGCGCCAGAAAACTTAGAGGGATTGGATGTAATCATCTTCGATATTCAAGATGTTGGTGTGCGCTTCTTCACCTACATCAGCACCATGAGTTATGTGATGGAAGCATGTGCCGAACAGGGCATTACAATGATTGTAATGGACCGTCCAAACCCGAACGGACATTACATTGATGGCCCAGGAATGGACAAGGAATTCACCTCAATTATTGGACAACATCAGGTTCCTGTAGTACACGGATTGACGGTTGGTGAATATGCCAAAATGGTAAACGGAGAAGGTTGGTTGAAGGATGGAATCCAATGTAATCTTACAGTAATTGAAATGGAGAATTACAGTCATTACATGACTTATCCGTTACCAATCAGACCATCACCAAATCTGCCTAATTTAAAGTCAATTTACCTCTATCCGAGCCTTTGTTTTTTCGAAGGAACAGTAGTAAATGAAGGCCGCGGAACTGATAAACCATTTCAGCAATTTGGTTATCCAAACATGCCAAATGGCAACACCAGTTACACGCCTAAATTCATTAATGGTGTTGCAGAAACGTCAAGTTTTCAAGACAAAGAATGTAACGGAATAGACCTGTCCATTTTATCAGATGACAGCTTGCGAAATATGGCCGGTATTAATTTAGATTGGCTCATACAGGCCTATCAAGGTTATCCTGATAAGAACAAATTTTTCAATAAGAACTTCTTCGATAAACTGGCGGGTTCAACGCAATTAAGAGAGCAGATTATTGCCGGAAAAACAGCAAATGAAATCCGCCAAACTTGGCAAACGGAATTGCTCGAATACAAAATGAAGCGAAAGAAGTATTTGCTTTACCCTTAATTAGTCCGTCCAGGATAAACTTTCAATCCCTCCTCAATAATCTTGATGGATCGTTTTAGATCTGTATCCTTTAATACGTATGCAATTCTAACTTGCTGTTCACCAAAAGCACGGGTTGAATAGAATCCACTTCCGGGTGCCATCATTACGGTTTCGCCTTCATAGCTAAACTCCTCTAGCATCCATTGGCAAAAATCGTCTCCACTTTTAACGGGCAATTTTGCCATCGCATAAAAGGCGCCTGCAGGCTTGGGGCAAATAACGCCTTCAATTGCATTAAGACCATCAACCAAGGTGTCTCGTCTTTCTCTGTATTCAGCTTTTACCCTATCAAAATATTCTTGAGGTGTGTCTAGTGCTGCCTCACCAGCAATCTGGCCAAGTGTAGGTGGGCTTAATCGAGCTTGAGCAAACTTGAGGGCGTTTGTCATCATCTCTTTGTTTCTACAAACCAGTGCTCCAACGCGAGCGCCACACATGCTATAACGTTTACTAACGCTGTCTACCAGCACTACGTTATGCTCGATTCCTTTCAAACTCATGCATGAAAATGGCAATTCACTTCCGTAGCAGAACTCGCGATAAACCTCATCTGCAAATAGAAACAAGTCGTACTTCTTAACAAGAGCTGCTAGGGCTTCAAGACTCTCTTTTCCGTATAACGTGCCAGTCGGATTTCCAGGATTGCAAATAAGAATGGCTCTCGTATTCTCTGTAATTCTTCGTTCGAATTCTGAAATAGGAGGTAAGGCAAACCCATCATCAATTTTAGCCGTAATTGGTTTGACATTGAGGCCAGCCATGGTTGCAAAACCATTGTAATTGGCATAAAACGGTTCTGGAATTATAATCTCATCACCAGGGTCCATGCAGGTCATAAACCCGAAAATCAGGGCTTCAGAGCCCCCTGTTGTAACCATAATATCATCTTCGGATACATCAACACCAACCCGCTGATAATACTTTGCCAGCCCCTTACGGTAAGAAGCATATCCTTCCGAATTGCTGTATTCAATAACCTTGCGGTCAATGTTTTTAATGGCATTTAACGCCACTTCTGGCGTTTCAATGTCTGGCTGACCAATGTTTAAATGATACACTTTAATCCCTCTGGCCTTTGCGGCAGTAGCATAAGGAACAAGCTTACGGATAGGTGATTCGGGCATTTGTTGCCCCTTCAATGATAGTCTCGGCATTTCTAATTTTTGCGCATAAAAAAAGTCCCGACAATAATCGGGACTTTTAATACAATAAAAACGTCTTTACTTATTCAGAAACAGGAGTTGCTCCTTGAATAGTCTTGCTTTCAGGTAAAGACTCTTCAGAAGCTACTGCTTCAACAGTTCCTTTAATCTTCAAAAGCGCAGTGCTTTGATCAACAGAGTTAGATGTAATAGTAACAGACTTGCTGATAGGTCCAACACGCTTAGTGTCATACTTCACTTCAATAGAAGCTTTAGCGCCTGGTGCAATTGGCTCTTTTGGCCAAGTTGGAACAGTACATCCACAAGATCCCTTTGCTTTTGAGATAATCAATGGTTCAGTACCAGTGTTCGTAAATACAAACTCAGTTTTTCCGTTCCCTCCTTGTTGAATTGTACCGTAATCGTGCTCAATTCTTTCAAACTCGATTTGGGGACCAGCTACTTGAGCTGTAACATAAGCGAATGATCCAACGACCATTGCCATAAGTAACATTACTTTTTTCATAATTTGATGTATTAGGTTAATTAACGTTTGTATGCTTTCAAAATGCGTTCCAAAACTACAGTTTGAATTCAATTGAAGCTGTTAATGAAATGTTAAAGACCCAAACATCAGTTCAAAATCAATTTTTATTGTGGCGTTTCCTCGCAGCAAAGCAGGCGAGGTCGGGCTATCGACTGTATCTTTTTTGCTTGTGGCAAAAAAGGATGCCGTCTCTATCCCTAACGCGAACGCAATCCATAACTTTGCAGCCTTCAAAAATGACCTGATGAGCGAGATTGCAGCAAAGTACGACCCAACCCAAACAGAAGACAAATGGTATAAATACTGGATGGAGAATGGATACTTCCATTCTGAGCCAGACGAGCGCGAACCGTACACCATTGTGATTCCGCCACCAAACGTTACGGGCGTGTTGCACATGGGACACATGCTCAACAACACCATTCAGGATGTATTGGTGCGCAGAGCGCGTATGCAAGGCAAGAACGCATGTTGGGTTCCAGGAACTGACCATGCATCTATTGCAACAGAGGCCAAGGTTGTAAACAAGCTCAAGGAGCAAGGCATCAACAAGTGGGATTTATCTCGAGATGAGTTTATGGAGCACGCGTGGGAATGGACTCACAAACATGGCGGAATCATCCTCGACCAATTGAAAAAGCTTGGTGCTTCTTGCGATTGGGAACGTACGCGTTTCACGATGGAGGACGACATGAGCGATGCAGTTATCGACACTTTCATCGACCTCTACGAGAAAGGATTGGTGTACAAAGGTCACCGCATGGTGAACTGGGACCCTTCTGCTCTAACCGCGGTTTCTGATGAAGAGGTGAACCACAAAGAGGTTCAATCGAAACTCTATTATATTAAATATCAAGTTGAAGGAGCGGAAGAATGGTTGACCATTGCCACCACTCGTCCAGAAACCATTTTGGGCGATACAGCAATCTGTATCAACCCTGATGATGAGCGTTTTACACACCTACATGGTAAGCGTGCGATCGTTCCGATGGTAAACAGAAGCATTCCAATCATTTTGGATGAATACGTTGATATAGAATTCGGTACAGGTTGCCTAAAAGTGACGCCTGCACACGATGAGAATGACTACAATTTAGGTAAGAAGCACAACCTCGAAACCATCGATATTCTAAACCCAAATGGAACGTTGAGCGAAGCTGCTAAGTTCTACGTTGGAGAAGACCGTTTTATCGTAAGAAAGAAGATTGCTAAAGACCTTGATGCCTCGGGAAACTTGGTGAAGATTGACGAATACATGAACAAAGTTGGTTACTCTGAGAGAACCGATGCCGTTATTGAACCACGCCTTTCTGAGCAATGGTTTGTAAGCATGAAGAAGTTGGCTGAGCCAGCTTTGGCGCATGTTGTAGATGGAAACGTTCAGTTCCACCCACCCAAGTTTGTAAATACCTACAAGCATTGGATGGAAAATGTACGCGATTGGTGCATTAGTCGCCAGTTGTGGTGGGGACAAAGAATTCCGGTTTTTTACGCTCCAAACGGAGAATATGTAGTTGCTAAAACTGCCGAAAGTGCGGTTGAGAAATTCGCAGAAAAAGGAGAAACGTATTCAGCGGCTGAATTGCGACAAGATGAAGATGTAGTTGACACTTGGTTCTCATCTTGGCTTTGGCCAATCTCGGTTTTCAATGGGTTTAAAGACCCAGATAACGCTGATATTAACTATTACTACCCAACCAACGATTTGGTAACGGCTCCAGAAATTTTGTTTTTCTGGGTTGCACGAATGATTATGGCAGGCGAAGAATACCGTGGAGAAGTACCATTCAAGAATGTTTACCTCCACGGAATTGTACGCGATGAGAAGCGTAGAAAAATGAGCAAGTCGTTGGGTAATTCTCCAGACCCGATTGAGCTTATTGAAAAGTATGGAGCTGATGGTGTTCGTGTTGGTATGCTGCTTTCTGCGCCAGCAGGAAACGACCTGCTTTTTGATGAAGCACTTTGCTTGCAAGGAAGAAACTTCAGCAATAAGATTTGGAACTCTTTCCGATTGATTAAAGGCTGGGAAATCGATGAAAGCATTCCGCAACCTACAGAGGCAAAAATTGCCATTGAGTGGTTCCAATCTCGCTTCAATAAAGAACTTGAAACGCTAGACGACCACTATTCTAAATTCCGTCTGAGCGATGCTCTTATGACCACTTATAAGTTGGTGTGGAATGACTTCTGCTCGTGGTATTTGGAAATGGTGAAACCAGAATATCAAAAGCCAATTGACCGCGCTACGCTTGATGCAACGGTTGATATTCTAGAGAAACTGCTTAAAGTGCTTCATCCGTTTACCCCATTCATTACCGAAGAAATTTGGGACTTGATGGGCGAACGAACGGAGAAAGACCGAATGATTATTTCGTCTTGGCCAACTCCCGAAAAAGTGAACGAAGAGTTGCTTTCTGGTTTCGAATCGGCCGAAAAAGCGATTATGGAAATTCGTAAGATTCGTAATGAGAAGCAGATTGCTCCAAAGGAGAAATTGAACCTTCTTATTAAGGGTGATTGGGCTACAGAATTCAATCCTGTAATCAGCAAACTTGCCAACTTAGAGAACATTGATATTGTCAACGAAGCACCGGCATCTGCTGCTGGATTTGTGGTGAAAGGTGTTGAGTTTTTCGTTCCGTTAGAAGGTTTGGTTGACGCTGGAGAAGAGAAGGAAAAGCTTCAAAAAGAGCTGGAGTACACCAAAGGGTTCCTGAATTCTGTGACTAAGAAGTTGAGTAACGAACGGTTTGTTTCTGGTGCTCCTGAGCAAGTTGTGGCAGCTGAAAAAAGTAAGCAAGCTGATGCAGAGGCAAAAATCAAAGCATTAGAAGCGCAGTTGGAGTCTATCGGCTGATTAACATCGACCAAAAATCTATAAGCGTAGTTGCTAACCTATTTATTTTTGAACTTCAATCTTTCATTATTCGGAAGATCGTTTGTTTTTCATCCGATTTAATAGCAACAAGATAAGGTCCAACAGGTTCGTCAATATTTATTCTAATGAACTGTGCTTGAGAGTAGCTTCCAGTAAACACTTTTTGTCCAGTCATATTGAAAAGGTCAATTGTCACTAATTGGTGCAGCTTTCCCAGGTCAATTGAGAAATCACCACTTGTAGGGTTAGGGTAAACGGTCGGTCCATTTTCAAGAAGCCCCTCTATTACATCAACATTCAAAACCGTTAAGCAAGCCGATGTATCTATACAACCGTTCTGAGCGATTTCTACGGCATATGTACCATTGGATGAAGCATCAAATGACTGTTGAACTTCACCGTTTATGGTAGAAAAATTGTCATTACAATCGAGCCATTGGTACGTGGCTGCACTTGCATTTGCCATGAGAGTTGGAGCAGTATTTACCACCGAAATATCCACAGTATTGATTGTCAGTTCGATTGTCATTATACTATCGCATCCCATCGAATTGAAAATGGTATCCATTACAGTTTGAGAGTTGAAGTAAGTTTCGTCACCGCTAGGAACGCTGTAACTTCCACATGCCGAGATTTGAGTGGTTGATGAAGTAGGAGAGCAGATGTATATCCTAGCGTGTCCAGAATTGCTTCCATTACCATCGTTTAAGTTGGCACCTATTGCCACGGTATTAGGAGTGGGCATACTTACCGTTCGGCCCGAGTAGTCGTTGCTTGCTTCTCCGTCTATGTCTGTGCCTTTTTGTTGCCATTGGCCATTGTACCAGCGATAAATTCGCGCATGGCCCGAATTACTTCCGTTTCCGCCATTTTGAAGTGCCCCTATAGCAACCGTATTGCTGTCTGGCATGCTTACAGACCATCCAGATTGGTCTCCAGAAGCCTCTCCATCCAAATCAATTCCTTTCTGTATCCATGTATTATTAGTCCAGGTATAAACCCGTACTTGACCAGAGTTGCTTCCATTTCCATCATTTGTTTTAGCTCCGATTGCAACGGTTCTGGAATCCGGCATACTTACCGACCAACCTGATTCATCATAACTTGATTCTCCATCAATGTCAATCCCCTTTTGAATCCAGCCATTGCCGATCCATTCGTAAATGCGAACATGGCCGGCATCTGTTCCTGTACCATCATTGGTTTTAGCGCCAATGGCCACAGTGTTACTATCTGGCATGCTAACCGACCAGCCCAATTGATCTCCAATGGCTTCACCGTCTATGTCTAAGCCTTTTTGTTGCCAAGCAGTTCCGTTCCATCGATAAATACGTACATGGCCAGCGTTAAATCCGTTCTCCGCATTTTGCGGAGCTCCAATTGCCACCGTGTTATTATCGGGCATGGAGACGGAAAAACCCGATTGATCATCCACCAGTTCTCCATCAATATCAATTCCTTTTTGCTGCCAAGAGTTGCCATTCCAACTATGGATGCGAACATGCCCTGTACTGACTCCGTTTCCATCGTTTAGACTGGCTCCCACGGCCAACGTGTTGTTATCGGGCATACTAACGGCAATTCCTGATTCATCCCCAATTGCTTCTCCGTCAATATCCAATCCTTTTTGCATCCAATTGTTTCCGACAAACTCGTACACGCGCACATGACCGGCATCGGTCCCGTTTCCATTGTTATCGCGGGCGCCTATGGCCACAGTATTGTTGTCTGGCATACTAACCGAAGAACCGGATCTATCGTTGACCTGTTCACCGTCAATATCCATCCCTTGTTGGGTCCAAGTCTGAGCGTTAGTGAAATTCCATAATCCCACGAACATTAAGGTTAGTACTAAACAAATGTGTTTCATTTCTATTAAAGTTTTTACTTCATTTCTCATGATTCATTTTTTTGTCAGAGCATCACGTGAGGGTCACCATTAAAGACGTTTTAAAAATTAAGGCGAATCCTTACACGAAAATTTGTATTCAGCATTTCAAATAACTTGCCAGTTCGAAAGTTAAAAAAACTAGACATTGTTTTTTGATTGATGTTCAACGGAAGCCACTCTAGCAATTAGTTTGTAAAGTGCTCTTATACAATTTAGACGTACCCTCTCACTTTATAGCTCACAAAGCCAATCCACTCGTGGATTAATGCTGACCATTTATGAAAGTTCATGATGCGCGGAACCAGCAAATGGTCTATTTCGTAGCGTCTTATTCCTACACTCTTCATAACTGGGTGTGGCACAACATTTATTCCTTGCTTCTCAAAACACGCAACCGCTCTTCTCATATGACTTGCTGAGGTAATTAACAAGAACTTTTCCTCTCCCAAATCTTCCAAAATTGGTTTGGAATAAAGCGCATTCTGGTATGTATTCAGGCTTTTGCCTTCTACTAGAATATCCGCAGAATCTACATTGCATAGCATGTACAAGCGCTTGAGCATTTCGCCCTCCTTTACATTCTGCGCCAGATAGTTAGCCCCTCCACCAGAAACTAAAACTTTAGTAATTCTATTCTCGTGATACGGACGTAAAACACCAAGATATCTATCGGCATTTCCGCCATAGCTTACAACATCAGTTTCGGTATCGTAATAAACTCCCCCACCCAAAACAATGGCGGTTTTCAAATCTGAATCAATCTCCCAAACCGGAGTAACATCCATTTCCCAAACCCGCACAAACTCATCAACAATAAAAGAGTTTGCAAAAAAGAGGATGAGACCTAATGCCCAAATCAAAAGCCGTCTACGCTTGCGCTGATTATACGTGAAGACAGCCAACAACATGAGGATGATTACCCATGTGAAAGGATGAAGCAAAAACTCGGTTCGTCTAATTAAAAATTGGATGGATAGGAGCATAGAGTGTAAAGATGGCACTTATGTCGAAAAGTTGAATTTTCTGCGCCATCAAAAACTAAATTGCAGGATGGAATGGAAAAATTGGGCTGGGAATATTCGTTTTAGTCCAAATGAAATAGCACGACCACGGAATACACAAGAAGTTGTGGATTTGGCAAAAACGGGTCGAAAAATCCGTTGCATTGGAACGGGGCATTCTTGGAGCAATTTAGCACCAACTGATGATATTCTTATGGCCACTGATGGCTTAAATCGAATTCTATCTATTGATAAAGTAGCCAATACTGCTACCATTCAGGCTGGTGCCAAATTGGAAGACTTGAACATTGAACTTTGGGAGAATGGCTATTCGCTTTCTAACCTAGGTTCAATTGCCAAACAAAGTTTAGCTGGCGCGATTTCAACCGCAACACACGGTTCTGGAATCAATTATCAGATTTTGGCTTCTCAGGTTACGCACTTCAAACTGGTAAAAGCCGATGGAGAACTTATTGAAGTTGATAAGACAGCGAATTTGGAGCTGTTCAATTCAGCCATCGTTTCGCTTGGCTCTTTGGGTATTATGACTGAAATGACCATCAACATCGACCCAAAATTCAATCTGCATGAGCGTTCTGGTTTGATGGATTTTGAGGAAGTGTGTGATAATATTTTAGACTGGGTTCAAGAACAGAACCACATTAAAATGTGGTGGTTTCCGCATACAGATAAGATGATGGTTTATAGGTATAACCGAACCTACGAACCCGTTGATGATTCTTGGTTTCGTCAGAAATTGATGGATGAATGGGTGTCTGTTTACTTCTACCGGTTTATGCTTTGGTGGGGTAATCTAAAACCAATTCGGAGAAAGAAAATCAACAATCGCTTTCTAGTTGGGCTACTTGCTGATGTAAACCGCATTGAGCGTAGCTACAAGGTTTTTAACGTGCCCGAACCACCCATCCATAGAGAAACAGAATGGTCGTTTGACGTAAGCCTCACTCCTACTTTGCTTCGCGAATACCGTAAAATGGTGGAGGACAAAGGACACTTAATCAACTTCATTCAAGAAATACGGTTTGTGAAGGGAGATGATTTTGCTTTGAGTCCGTGCTACGGGCGCGATAGTGTTTATGTAGGTGCTTACAATGCAGATAACAGAGGCTGGGATGAGTTGCTTACCGACTTTGAAGAGTTAGGCGTAAAACACAACGGCCGACCACATTGGGGAAAGGAATTCAACGTGGGCTCCGATTATCTCAAATCGGTTTACCCTAAATGGGATGAATTTCAAGCAGTGCGGAAAGAATTGGACCCAGCTGGACAGTTTATGAATTCGATGCTAAAAAAGTTATTCTAATTCATCTTGCTCAAACAGACGCAACCGCTCGTTGGCTGCAATCAATTCTTCGTTCAATGAATCTATTTTCTTGAGCAAGTTGAAAACCACATCTATTCCTGCTGGGTTTACCTCCAGGTCCTGGTGTAACCGAATCATTTTTTCCAATTCTCCCACCGTCTCATGATGGATGTACTGATGATTTTCCACCACATCTATTCGAATAAGTCCCATATCTCTGAGATTGAGCACGAACGTCCGTTCCACACTGTAATGAGAACACAGTTCTTCTAATAGCACTAAGTTTTCCGTTTTCATGACTTGTGGAGTTTAGCGAGTTCAGCAAATAGTTCTTTTTCCTTATCTGAAAGATCGGTGGGCGTCTTTATTTGATACGTAATATACAGATCACCGAACTGCCCATCCTTCTTGTATTTCGGAAATCCTTTCCCTTTCAATTTAACCTTCGTGCCATTTTGGGTTTCGGGTTTCACGGTAAGTTTCACTTTGCCGTCAAACGTATCAACCGTTAAATCGCCACCTAAAACTGCCGTGTACAAATCAAGGTCAACGGTGGCGTAAAGATTATCGCCTTCCCTTTTGAACGCTGTTGAATTTTCAATATTGAACTCCAGTATCAGATCGCCTTTCGGGCCGCCATTGACGCCCTCGCCTCCATGACCTGAAATTTTTATCTGCTGTCCGTTTTTAACCCCAGCTGGAATGGTTAGTCGGATATTCTTTCCGTTCACCGTAAGCGTGCGCTTATTCGTGGTGTAAACATCCTTTAAGTCAAGACTCATGACAGCATGAAAATCTTGCCCTCTGAATTTGACAGAACCACCACCTCTTGCGCCTGCTCCTCCAAACATAGATTCAAAGAAGTCTGAATAACCTTCGTCTCCGAAACCTCCGGTTGACTGACCTCTTTGCTGTTGATATTGCCGCTGCTGTTGGTTTTGTTGCTGACGATTTCGTTCTATGTCATCGCCATGTTTCCAATCCTTACCGTACTTATCGTATTTCTTACGGTTCTCAGGATCGCTCAGCACTTCATTTGCCTCACTTATCTGCTTGAATTTCTCCTCAGACGACTTATCGTTTGGGTTGACGTCAGGATGATATTTCCTGGCCATTTTCCGATAGGCCTTTTTTATTTCTGCCGCAGTGGCACTTTTCTCAATGCCTAATACTTTGTAATAATCTATAAATGCCATTCTTATTTAATCAAGCACTTGTTTGCTCTACTTCAATATCAACTATCGAATACAACTCTGGAATTTCGGATTCCCAACCAAAACGCTCTTTAATCTTTGTGCCAAATACAGCCGAAGCTTCACTTTCGCCATGTATGAGAAATAGCCGCTCTGGCGCTTTCTCCAAATCACTCATCCAATCCAACATTTCTGCCTGATCTGCATGTGCAGAAAGAACTTCTAGATTCAGAATCTCTGCTTCAACAGGATAATGCTTGCCGTATATTTTCACTTGGTCTGCGCCTTCCAATAGTTTTCTTCCTCGGGTTCCAGCCGCCTGAAAGCCTGCCAAGAGAACCGTGGTTTCCAACTTGCCGATGTATTGCTGTAGATAAGTGAGTACCCGTCCGCCACTAATCATTCCGCTACCAGCTATTACAATCTTAGGTTTGGTATCGCTAATAATCTCCCAAGTTTCTCTGTAACTCGTAACAATTCGAAACGACTGGCACATTCCTGTATATTCCTCAGGTGTGAGTTTATGCCATTCGCGATTATCGTTAAAAACCTGAAGCACATTTGCTCCCATCGGGCTATCCATAATGAGCGACATCTTAGGAATAGCGTTCTGTTGTTGAAGCTTCCAAATAATGTACATCAAGGTTTGTGTACGTTCCACTGCAAAACTTGGGATGATAAGTGTGCCGCCTTTCTCGTACGTATTATGGATGATTTCTTTGAGTTTTTCCTCCAAATCTTCTTCGGGGTGAAGACGATTTCCATAAGTGCTTTCCATAAAAAGCACGTCAGCTTTTTCAGGCCTTTTGGGTGGTCGCATCAGAAGGTCTTCCGTTCTTCCAATATCTCCAGAGAAAACAAAACGCTTGCCCAACACATCCATTTCTATGAACGTTGCCCCAATAATGTGCCCATTGTACTGAAAGCGAATGTTGATTTCAGGAAACAGTTCCATCCACTCGCCTTCGGGCATCGAGTTGAAATGCGCAATGGCCTGTTCGGCATCTTTCAAATCATAAAGCGGTTCTGCAGGATGGTGCTTTGAGTAACCTTCTTGATTGGCTCTTTTGGCTTCTTCCTCCTGAATTTTTGCGCTATCGCGAAGAATAATCTCTGCAATTTCTAATGTTGGTCTGGTACCATGCACGGGACCTTTGAACCCCATCTTCACCAAACGTGGCAAATAGCCAGTATGGTCCATGTGCCCGTGCGTTAAAACCACCGCATCAATTTCTGCTACATTCACGGGCAGGTAATCCCAATTGAGAAGACGGAGTTCTTTCAATCCTTGAAATAACCCGCAGTCAACTAGAACTTTGTTTTCACCTGTATCAATCAGGTATTTTGATCCAGTAACGGTTCCGGCCGCTCCTAAAAAATGTACCGTAATCTTATTATCCATCTTAGTTAAGTTTTAGTGTGCACACAGCTGTGTTGATTCCTTAAGCACTCTGTTCATTCTTCTTTTGGTAATTCCAACTTTACCCAAAAGTTGCGGGGCTTTGTTCAATTCAGAACACAGAACTATGTCCATGTCAAGCAACGCTTTTTTCTCCGAAAGGGTAAGTGAGGTTAGGCTGGTTATGGGATGTAATCCTGAACGGTCAATTCGCTCCTTAATGCTGCTTCCTTTTGGCTCATCCCAACTTACCATCTTCAGCCCAACACAACTTCCGTATTGCTCTGCATCGGTTGTAAATCGTGTATTGGTTACAACCCAGCCTTCAAATTCTTTTCCCTCTTGTTCTGGTTCCATACTCCAGGCCTCTTCCACATCTACAAACCGCGAACGGATGTACAAGGGAGTCTTCACATCCGAATGCTTTCCTTTACCATGGAACTTGCACTCGATCATGCACCGAACGTTAGCGCGTTCCGCTATTACGTCCACCTCATGCTTCACGCATGTGCCCTGAACAATTTCTCCTACGCGTGTACGATAGCCATCTGCCTTTAGCACCTCAGAAACGAATTTCTCGAAAGCAAATCCTGCTGGACCAAGTTCCATAATGGCATTCTTCAACTTATATCTGGCTGCTGTAGCACGTGATTGTTTTCTCAGTAGCCCGAATGCTTTGCGATAGATTTCTCTCGTTGACATTCCCTCATAAAGCATCGCTGACACACTCTCTACCACTAAATCAATGGCAGCTGGATCTGCCTTGGAGCGTTCAAGAGATTTTCTCAATTGAGAGACATCAAATGGAACTTTATCTCCAGATGCCTTTGTAATCAATATGGACTGCTTCTTTTTCATCAATTACTACTTAGAACCTTAACATTGGGCAACTACGGATGTTCACCTCAACATTTGTAGGGTTGAGATTAACGAATGTAAGCTACACGATTGGAGAGAATCAAACTTTTATCAGGTTCTTGGTGGAAGTTAATGTAGGTAGGCTTTTACCTGTTCATTCTTTAGTGAACACTTAAAAATTATTTGGTGAGATAAGAAGGTGTATTGTGCTAAACTAGCTTGATAGACGATTGGTTTTCTTCGCCTTTGGTATGGAGTTGTTTGCTGCTAGTTTGGGGCATTTTGACGATCGATTGGGAGTCTTTGGCGAATGATCGGGAGGCTTTGGCAACTGATCGGGAGTGTTTGTTTAATCAATGGTGGGTTTGTTCGGTAAGTTGTGGAGCGGCATCCGCATTTTAGGATGTGTCTTCGGAAAGATATTTAGCAGCATCCACGTTTTAGGATGTGCCTGCGGAAAGATATTTAGCGGCATCCGCGTTTTAGGATGTGCCTTCGGAAAGATATGTAGCAGCATCCGCGTTTAGGGATGTGCCTGCGGAAGGATATTTAGCAGCATCCACGTTTAGGGATGTGCCTTCAGAAAGATATTTAGCAGCATCCACGTTTAGGGATATGCCTTCAGAAAGATATTTAGCAGCATCCACGTTTTAGGATGTGCCTTCGGAACGTTACGGATACACCTTCCTGTTATGCATAACGGCTTCGGAACTTCGATAGCGCGAGGGATGGGAGCGGCATCCTTTTTTGCTTTTCGCAAAAAAGATACAGCGGACAGCCCGACCACCACGCCTTAAAGCGTGGGGGACGCGCCCAAAAAACAATCGGCCATGCCGAAATCGTAAATTCGCGCAATAAGAACGTGAGCATGGAACAAGTAGCACCTTACAAACCGCAGAATAAGATCAGAATTGTGACCGCAGCCAGTCTGTTTGACGGGCACGATGCGGCTATCAATATTATGCGAAGAATTATTCAGGCCACGGGGGTTGAAGTCATTCATTTGGGGCATGACCGAAGTGTGGAGGAAGTAGTGAATTGCGCCATTCAGGAAGATGCGCAAGCCATTGCAATGACCAGTTATCAGGGCGGACACAATGAGTATTTCAAATACATGTTCGACCTTTTGAAGGAAAAAGGTGCAGGTCAGATTAAGATTTTTGGTGGCGGTGGCGGAACCATTCTGCCGTCAGAAATGGAGGAATTACACGGCTACGGGATTACCCGTATTTACGGTCCGGATGACGGACGCGAGATGGGATTGCAAGGCATGATTAATAACATGATTGAGCAATGCGATACCAGCCCCACCCCGACCCTTCCCAAAGGGGAGGGAGTGGCGCAACTCCAACCCTCTGATGTCAATACAATTGCACGACTTATTTCTATTGCCGAGAACCAGACCGATCTATACAATTCAGAATACCGAGCGCTTATTGAAGCTGCCATCTCCCCCCTTCGGGGGGTCGGGGGGGCTACTCCTGTTCTTGGAATTACCGGAACGGGTGGTGCTGGAAAATCATCGATGGTGGATGAATTGGTACGTAGATTTTTGGTTGATTTTCCGGAAAAGAATGTTGCCATTGTTTCTGTTGACCCTTCGAAAAGAAGAACAGGCGGGGCGCTTTTAGGCGATAGAATTCGGATGAATGCCATTCAAAACCCGAGAGTTTATATGCGCTCTTTGGCTACGCGCCAGAGCAATTTGGCGTTGAGCAAGCATGTACAAGAAGCCGTAGACATTCTGAAGGCGAGCAATTACGACCTCATCATTCTTGAAACTTCTGGTATTGGACAAAGTGATACCGAGATTTTGGACCACAGCGATGTTTCTCTGTACGTAATGACTCCCGAATTTGGAGCAGCTACGCAATTGGAAAAAATTGACATGCTTGATTTTGCCGACTTAGTTGCCATCAACAAGTTTGACAAACGAGGTGCATTGGATGCGGTTAGAGATGTGAAAAAGCAGTACAAGCGCAACCGTCAATTGTGGGAAATGAAGGACGAAGATGTTCCTGTTTACGGAACAATTGCGAGTCAATTCAACGACCCTGGCACCAATTCACTTTACAAAGCCTTAATGGACGAGGTGGTGAAGAAAACAGGAGCCGATTTGAACTCAACTTTCCAAATTACGGATGAGATGAGCGAGAAGGTTTTTGTGATTCCACCAAACAGAACGCGATACCTGTCTGAAATCTCTGAGAACAATCGTGGATATGATAAATGGGCAAATGAGCAGGCTGAGGTTGCAGATAAACTCTATTCCATTCAACGCACTATAGAAACGGTTTCTGAAGACGATTTAAAGAAGGTTCTTCAAGCGGAATTTGATAAAGTAAAACTCGACCTCGACCCACGAAACTGGCTCATAATAGAAGGTTGGCCAGAACAAGCGCAGCGCTATAAAGATGAATTCTACAGCTTCAAAGTGCGTAACAAGGAGATTAAGATTAAGACTCATTCCGAGTCGTTATCTCACCTTCAAATTCCAAAGGTTGCAACCCCTAAATACAGGAATTGGGGCGACTTGCTGAGATGGATTCTACAGGAAAATGTGCCTGGAGAATTCCCTTATACGGCTGGTATTTATCCTTTCAAGCGTGAGGGCGAAGATCCTGCACGGATGTTTGCCGGAGAAGGTGGTCCAGAACGGACAAATAGAAGATTCCATTACGTTTCAAAAGGACTTCCTGCCAAACGTTTGAGCACAGCTTTTGATAGTGTGACCCTTTACGGAAACAACCCAGACCACCGTCCAGACATTTACGGAAAGGTGGGTAATTCGGGGGTGAGCATTTGCTGTTTGGATGACGCCAAAAAGCTGTATTCTGGCTTCGATTTGACGAATCCGATGACATCGGTTTCAATGACTATTAATGGACCTGCACCAATGTTACTTGGCTTCTTTATGAATGCCACCATTGATCAGGAATGTGAGAAGTACATTCAAGCCAATGGTTTGGAAAAGGAAGTGGAAAAAAGAAAAAAGGAAAAATGGGATAAGCTAGGGTTAAAGCGACCTGAATATCAAGGAGATTTGCCAGAAGGCAACAACGGTCTTGGGTTAATGCTTTTGGGAGTGACTGGCGATGAGGTTCTTCCTGCTGATGTTTATGCTAAAATTAAAGCCGATGCATTAAGTAAGGTGCGAGGTACGGTTCAGGCAGATATTTTGAAAGAAGATCAAGCACAAAACACCTGCATTTTTAGCACCGAATTCGCGCTACGATTGATGGGCGATGTGCAGGAATATTTCATTGAGCAGAACGTTCGCAACTTCTACTCTGTCTCTATTTCAGGATACCACATTGCAGAGGCTGGTGCAAACCCCATTTCGCAATTGGCATTTACGTTGGCAAATGGGTTTACGTTTGTAGAATACTACCTCAGCCGAGGAATGGACATCAACAAGTTCGGACCGAATTTGAGTTTCTTCTTCAGCAATGGTATTGACCCAGAATACGCTGTAATAGGCCGTGTTTCAAGAAGAATTTGGTCGAAAGCCATGAAACTGAAATATGGTGCCGACCCAAGAGCTCAAATGCTCAAGTACCACATTCAAACAAGTGGTAGAAGCTTGCACGCACAGGAGATTGACTTTAACGATATTCGAACCACATTACAGGCTCTTTACGCTATCTATGACAACTGCAATTCGTTGCACACCAATGCGTATGACGAAGCGATTACAACACCTACAGAAGAAAGTGTTCGTAGAGCAATGGCCATTCAGCTCATCATCAATAAAGAGTTAGGATTAGCCACAAATGAAAACCCAATTCAGGGAGCATTCATTATTGAAGAGCTGACCGAACTTGTAGAGGAAGCGGTACTGGCAGAATTTGACCGATTAACGGAGCGTGGAGGCGTGCTTGGTGCTATGGAAACCATGTATCAGCGTAGCAAAATTCAAGAAGAAAGCTTGTATTACGAAACGCTTAAGCACACTGGCGAATTCCCAATTATAGGCGTGAACACATTCTTAAGCAGTAAGGGTTCTCCAACCATTCTACCAAGAGAGGTTATTCGTTCTACAACAGAAGAAAAAGAATACCAGATTGAGATGCTCGGAAACCTGCACAAAAACAAAGAAGAACTCGCTAAAAAGGCATTAAATCGACTTCAACAAAAGGCCGTTCAGAACGCCAATATGTTTGAAGAAATGATGGAAGCCGCCAAGCATTGTTCGCTTGGGCAAATTACGGATGCACTGTTTGAAGTTGGTGGTCAGTATAGGAGGAATATGTGATGAAATGGCTCGCTGTGCGATGGCGTCATTTCATGGATTGGTATGGGAATTACCAAGACAAAAGATACTCTTACGAAGCAGGTAAATACTTGTCATTGGTATTTCTACCGATTCTAGCCGTGGCCTTATTCGTAATCTTCTTTGTGCTTTATGCACTGTACGGCTGAAGTTTACTGCTTCGTCCCAAGAAACTGCTCGTTACTGTCGTAGTTGTAAGAAAGCTGAATAGAATTACTACCTAAATCGGTAATCGTAATTTGATTGTTGGTTACACAGCTAATGCAAGTCCAAACGCCAGCAACTTTGGTCATATGCGCGGTCCATTCTGTACCAACACTTCCCGCAGGGTCAATTCTAATTACACTAGAACTAACCTGAGTTACAGAAACACTGTATTGAGCATTCGTAAAATCTGGTGTTGTAATGTTCAGGCCACCTACGTAGGTTCCAAGTAAGTCGCTAAATCCAAATACTTCATCGTCATCCGAATTACAACCGTTAAAAACAAGTAGGGGAAGAACTAATAAGGTAGAAAGGAGAATACGTTTCATGAGATAGTTTTTTTTTGTGGGCGCAAGATAATCAGGTTTAGTAGATGATGGCGCGCTACATTTGCTGTAGGTTATACATTAACCACCAGCGTGAAAAACACCATTGCGCTGATTGCCGAACAGCTTGATCGGCACGCCATTGCGATAATTGACGACTTCTTATCAAAGGAAGTCCTTGACGAACTTTTATCTGAATCGAAACATCTGTTTCGGAAGGATGAATTAGAGCCCGCTCTTATTGGCCGAGGAATAACCGAAAAACGTGTTTCAGAAATTCGGGGCGATAAGATTAAGTGGCTTGAGAAGGATAAATTGACCAACGCTCAAGAACAATACTTCGCGTTTTTGGAGCAGCTTCGCGATTACCTATCCAACTATTTTAGAATAGCGCTTCCTTGGTTCGAATGCCATTTAGCAACCTACCCTGCTGGTAGTTTTTACACCAAACATGTAGATCAATTTAGAGAGACCAACAACCGTATTTTCTCGGTTGTTCTTTACCTCAATCAAGATTGGAAACCCGAAGATGGTGGCCAGCTGCGGATACATGAAGGTGAAACGCATTATGATATTGAGCCTAAAATGGGCCGGTTGGTCTGTTTTCGTTCTGACATTGTAGAACATGAAGTGCTCATCACCTCCCAGCCACGGTTTAGTATTACGGGTTGGCTGAGACGGGATGAACCTACTCCGGTGTTTCTTTAACGCCTCAATTCAACTCTTCCACACGGGTTTTCAATGCCTCATTCATGGCATTAAATCCTTTTTCCGTCTTCTCCCCAATCAAACTCATAATTGGCCCAACGAAGACACCGCTGAAGGTTTCGCCATGAACCAACTCGGTTTGGTTTGCTGAAATGGGCTTCAATTGAAAATAGTGTTCGCCATCAAACAGTCCCTGTACAAATAGCTTCCCTTTCCAACGAAATTCTTTGTTCAGTTCCTTCTTCAAAACCATAGGCTGAAAGGTCTGTGGTTTGCTTCCTTCCATTTTCAAATTAACCGCAATCTGCTTGCCTTCTTGAGTATCTCCTTCCAGTTTGATTACAAACGGATTCCAGTTTGGATAAGAGGCAAAGTCGGTCAATACGTTCCAAACCTTGTCTGCATTTGCGTTAATGGTAATTCTTGTTTCTAACTTTTTCATGATTACGTGTTTTTGATTTTACATGAGCAAAGTTGCCGTAAGTCATAGCCCTAGGCTTGGCATTTGATGCCGATTAATTGACATTTCGTGCCAACTCATTACATTTGAACCATGACCTTCTCGGGTAGATTCGTTCTCAATATCATTCAGTTTGCAACTCAGCAAGGAGCCGACTTTCAATCACTGCTGAAGATTTCTGGTTGTACAATTGAGGAACTCAGCAATGAGGAATTCCGGATTGAAGCGAATATTTATAACGCAGTTATTGAGGCAGCGCAACACGCAACGCAAGACCAAGCTTTGGGATTGCACTTGGGAGAGCACCTCAGTCTTTCGGCTGCTGGGTTGGTTTATCAAATCGTGCAAACGAGCTCTACTGTGGAAGAAGCACTCCAATACTGTTGCGATTTCGCCAATTTGGGTTGTAGAGCTTTGCCGCTTTCGTTACGAAAAACAAAAGATGAACTAATTGTAGAATTGATGCCCGACCCAATTTGGGCTGAATCATCCGCAACTTCTGTTCATCACACCGCTGATGGAATTCTGGCTTTTACGCTACGCGAATTCCAAAACCTCACGCTTCAGAAACATCAACCTACTTCTGTTCACATTCCTTACGGAACGAGAGAGAACAGACCAGAATACGAACGCGTGTTCAAATGCCAAGTTCGATACGATTCTGAGTTCATTTCCATCAGATTCAAGCTAAAACATGTACAAGAACCAGTTGCAACCAGCGATTACAATTTGCTTCAAGTTTTAGTGCAACACGCTTCGGAAAAGTTGGCAATCATTGAAGGAGACGCTGGATTTACATCTATTGTTAAGCGTTCCATCATGAATATGGCAAAACCCAAATTTCCGACCATTGAAGAAGTGGCGGCAAGCCTCAATTTAAGCGTTCGCTCCTTTCAGAGAAGATTGAAGGAATATGGAAAAACCTACAAAGAACTGTTAGACGAAGTAAGATTAGACCTAGCCAAATCTTATCTCAGAAAACCTGAACTGAGCATTGGAGAAATCGCCTATTTACTCGATTATTCAGAACCTAGTGCGTTTATTCGTTCTTTCAAACGCTGGACCGGAAAAACACCAACTCAATACAAACAGACTTCATGAAACTCATCTCATTTAACGTAAACGGAATTCGCGCAGCAGCTAAAAAAGGACTGCTCAACTATATTGAAGAAATGGATGCCGATGTCATCGGTTTTCAAGAAACAAAAGCCACCGAAGAACAGGTGCGTGAAGTGCTTTTCGGGCTCGGTTATCACATCTACGCGTTTTCGGCTGAAAAGAAAGGATATTCAGGAACGGCCATCATTTCCAAGACCGAACCGTTGAGTTTTCAGTACGGAATTGGCGTACCCGAACACGATAATCAAGGCCGAGCAATTACCTGCGAGTTTAAAGATTTCTACCTGCTAAACGTTTACGTACCAAACTCTGGAAATGAACTCGTACGATTGCCGTACCGCAAAACATGGGACGCTGCTTTGGTCAACTACATTAAAGAATTGGAGAAGAAAAAACCTGTAGTTTATTGCGGAGATATGAACGTGGCCCACACGCCAATGGACATTAAAAATGCGTCAGCCAATTACAACAAAACATCTGGCTACACACAAGACGAAATTGATGGGATGGACGATTATCTGAACTCAGGTTTGGTGGATACGTTCAGAGCCCTTCATCCTGATGAGGTGAAATACAGCTGGTGGAGTTACCGCGCAAACGCTCGCGAAAACAACGTTGGTTGGAGACTAGATTACTTCCTTGTTTCAGAAAGCCTGATGCCGAAAGTAAAAGAGTCATTTATTCTGAATGATGTGCATGGGTCGGACCATTGCCCAGTTGGGATTGAGATAGGTTAGACCTGTAATTATTCGGGTGCTTTTTGTTGAGATTTGACAATAATTCAGTTTATCTTCGGTTCAATAAACCGACATGAGAAATCTCTTATTCCTCTTTAGCATCTTATCTATAGTTGGATTCAGCGCTTGTAACAAGTTCAAAACTGATGCCACAACTGGTCGGGAGTTCCTTCTAAGACAAGCCCCAAAAACACAATATTTCTCTGGAACAACACAGTTTATGGGAGAACAGGGAATGTCATTTTCGGTGTTTGGACCATACGTTAGTCTTGTGTCTGGAGATACTTTGGAAGGCGAACTTGAGTTTTGGCTAGATGAATACAAAAATGCTAAGCAAATGATGTACGCTGGTCTGCCAACTACTTCGTCAAATTTCGTTCTGGAAACTGGTGGCGCTTTTAAACTTTCCACTCGGGTTAACGGTGAATTGGTGCGGCCAGCTAACATCGGATTTCAGGTACCAAGTGCGTCACCTAATTCGGAAATGAGCTTATTTGGGGGTGTTATTAACAGCGAATCGATGTTTGATTGGTGGCAGCCCGCCCCTTTAAATACTTCAGCATTTGGGACAACCGACAGTACTCTTTTTGGTGGACCAGGATACTCTGGAATGGTAAACCCACCTGGTTTCTGGTTTATAGATGGTGCCATGCACATCAATTGTGATCACTTCTTAGGACTTAACCTTCCCTTAACCGATATTTCAATTATCGCTTCGTCAGAAACTCAATTTACTCCTGGGCAACTTTCAGCTTCATTGCTTTTTCAAGATGAAAATGTATACATGAATGGTTGGTGGAACAGCCAACTCAGCGGACACAGTTTTATCAACATTCCCATCGGTTATGAAGTCCTCGGGCTTTTGATTGGAGTTGACAGTAATGAGGAACTTTTTTATGGGATGCTCAATTTCACCGTAGAAGAAGATGGTTTATACCCTATTGAAATGCAGCCAGTAACGGAAGAAGAATTAGAAGATATCCTTGACGGACTGTAGTTACTTCTTAAAAAAATACGCTTCCAAATAAACCTCGGTCCATTCATCCTCTTTCATTGTGCCCACCTTAAACATATACTTGTCAGGTTTGATCCAGATAAGTGCATCAGTTAAGTAGGTTATTACGCCATTTTCTCCTTCGTAAGCATATTCGTAAAGGATGGTTTTCTGCTTGGTGCGCACCGTTCCTTCAATAACATTTCCGTGTACATCCTTCACCTGAAAAACGATAGAGTTGGTGAGCGTATCCCAGTTATGTACACCGTCCGAAAAATGCCCAAAAGCAGTAAGTGTGCTATCTAGATAATTCTTAGTTTTCATCTCTACAGACTCCTCTCCCGAGCCCCATTTGTATTCAATTTCTTGTTTAAAAGGGGTACCATCTTTCCAACTACCTTCCGCTTTCCAGTTGGCATTCATCAATGCTTCAAAAGGCATAAGCATGATATTGCCTTGGGCAAAAAGAGAAGAAGAGAAAAGTAAAAAAGAGAAAAGTACCAGTAGGTTTTTCATCAATAGGTGTAGTTAGTTTTGCTGCTACAAAAATGGTCAATTAACTTCTGAACCTTGTTTGTATGAATACTCACATCAGTTGGCTAAGTTTAATCACTGAAAAATCAATCCCAACATGAGAACAATTTTCATCGTCTTCATCATCACCTTACTAACCACAACCGTTGAAGCCCAACAATGGAATCAATACCCGTACGAACCAACAGGAACGGACCTCACTTTCCCAGCGGATGAAGGATACCATCCTGGAGAACCAGTGGAATGGTGGTACACAGTGGGGCACGTAACCGGTGATGTAACAGGAACGGAATACAGTTACATGTTAACCTACTTCTACTACCCCACTTTGGGCGTTGATGGGTTTCGAATTCTTAATCTAGCAAACGATGCAACGGGAGAATTCTTTCCTGAAACGTTACCGATGAATTACTCCACTTTGGCACAAGATCATCTTGAAATTTCTGCACAAGGTCTTTTGGGAGGAAGTGAGATTTGGGAAACACAAAGAGATGGTAACGGAGATCTTATTCCGTTCGCGTATCACATAGAGGCCAGCCAAGCAAACGGAAGTATTAATATGGATTATGTTGCTGTAAAACGTCCGCTTATCGTAAATGGAACAGGACTATTCAATCAGGGAGCAGAAGCCTACACGTACTATTACTCCCAATCGCGATTGGATGTTGTAGGGACCATCACTTTTGATGGTTTTACTGAAACTGTTTCGGGGTTTGGCTGGATTGACAGACAATGGGGATCTATGAACCCTTCGCCAACAGAAAATGGCGAAGAATACGAATGGTTCTGTGTGCAATTAGATAACGGTATGGACTTTAATATTTGGAATATTTTCGATGAAAACGGTCTAATCCCGGATACTTCAACCTACAATCTTGTAAGTATTTATCAGGATGAAACAACGGACATTCACAGCCATGAATTTACTTTCGACCGCATAGAGTATTCCTATTTACCAGATAACTCACGTGTCTATTCGCAGAAATGGCATTTTATATTGGATGACATTGACCTTGAAATCACAACACTTTACAACAACAGCGAAGTGAGTTTGCCTTTCCGTTTTTACGAAGGCACCACAACTATAACGGGAACCGTGGGAGGAAATCCCGTTACTGGAGTTGGTTTTGCAGAATTGTTACATCATTACGATAACCCAGAAATGGAACTCACTTACCCAGTTGAAGCTGGCGGTTGGGTAGGCACAAACAACATTACATGGAATTTATTGAACCCTGACGGAGGACGAGAAGTTTATTATGATGTGGAATACAGCATCGACAATAAAGTGACCTACAACCCAATAGCAACCAATCTTACCGAAACCCAAGTTGAATGGGATGGTGATGGTATTGCGTGGGGAACCGATTGTTGGATAAAAGTTACCGGATATTCGATCGATCAAACATTGATAGGCACGTATGAAATGCAAAATCCATTCACCTTTGGGAATGTGGGTATTGCAGAGCAAAATGCTTCTGAAATTGGTGTTTTAATCTATCCGAATCCTGCTGATGGTGGCATTGTGACAGTGCAATTTGAAGAAACCGTGCAGCCATCCATTCTAGAACTGCTAGACATAAGTGGCCGAACACTTCTAAGAAAGGATTTCGCCCGTTCAATAGCATCTGGACAAACCCTGCAATTTGATGTCTCCGAAATGGCGGGTGGCATGTACACTATTCGCGTTTCTTTTGAGGACAATAGCTGGCTATCGCGAAAATTACTCCTGACGGGAAAATAAATCCCACCTCCTTTTTTCTTCCTTTTTAAGTTCAATTCTGATGCTGAACAATAAAAGCATCGTTGAATAGTTAATACATAAGAGCCTTATACCTAATTCTTTTATGTATCATTGTCCTATGTATTCACAAGAGCTAATAAAAGGAACCCTCAAAACCATCGTTCTAAGCCTGCTTTCGGAGCATGATAGAATGTACGGTTACGAGATTACCCAACACGTAAAGGATAAAACCTCTGGCGAGATTCAACTTACCGAAGGCGCCCTCTATCCTACCCTGCACAAGTTGGAAGCAGAAGGATTTCTAACTACCGAAAAAGTAAGTATTGGAAAGCGCGTACGTAAGTACTATCGTCTGACCGAGAATGGTAACAAGCAGGCTAACGATAAGGTGACGGAATTCAGAAAATTCTCTGAAACCATGAATTCTTTGCTGAACAGTTTTAAACTGCCCCCTCAATCCCCCGAAGGGGGACTTCTTTCCTCATCGGTATTAATTCAACCAGCATAAAATGAAAAACGAGAGGTCATTGAAAGGCACTAAAAACCCATCCTTTGGAGGGGCAGGGGGAGGCTGTGAGCTAACAGAGCAGCAAGTAGAACTTATTGATGCTTACATCAAAGAAAATGGCGTGGCACAAAATGAATTACAAGAAGACCTCTTGGATCATTTATGCACGAGCATTGAACAACAACTACAACAAGGCAAATCGTTTGAGGAAGCCTTTCAGCATACACTCAACCTCTTCGGACCTGGAGGTTTAAAACAGGTCCAAAACGAAACATTTGAATTATTAACCGAAATGAATGCAACTATGAAAAAAGTAACATTTGGTTTCGGGCTGACTTCTACATTTCTTCTCTTGGCGGGGACGATTTTTAAACTCATGCATTGGCCTGGTGCCAATGTGATGTTTGTGCTTGGTGCAGCAGCGTTAGCACTTGTGTACCTACCTCTTATTCTGAGGCATAAATTGAAGGAATCTCCGAGCAACGAGGCTATTCTTCACACTTCAGGTTTTGTTGGGCTAGCGTTCACCACGGTAGGTTCATTATTCAAAATAATGCACTGGCCGGGAGCCTCTATCATGCTGCTTATTGGATTGGGAACACTCGCATTTATATACGTACCAATCTATTTCTACAAGCGGTATCAGACATCGGCCAACAAGCCAATCACACTCTCAGCATCGCTGGTTGCAATTGTAGAAGTCAACTAATTCGGTAACAGAACAGTAAATGTTTTGCTATGCGAATAAACACGAACGATTTAACACTTCAACGGAACTATATAGAGAAGTTCCGTTTTCTTATAACTGAGTATGAACAAATCAAGTCTAAGAGCCATCCGATCTTCAAAACGGTTACGGAGTTCTGCGCAGCTCATGACACTGACAGGAAGAGTTTTCTCAAGTATTATAATCGGTATAAGCAATCAGGAAAGGAGATAGATTTTCTGCCTCAGAAGCGCGGCCCGAAGTACAAAAGCCGAAGACCTCTAGCCTTTATCGAGAACAAGGTTGCCGAGCTTCGAGAGAAAGGAAACAACCGTTATGAGATTGTCAATATATTGAAGCCCAGCCTCAAAGGACACACGCCTTCGCCCTCTGGGGTTTACAATATCTTGAAACGCAAAGGAATGAACCGCCTTACACCTGTTATGAAGAAAAACAAACGTAAAATCATAAAAGAACGTGCTGGAGAAATGGGGCACATAGATGCCCATTATCTGAGTAAAAGCATTGTAAAAGGCGAGAGCAGAAAGCGATACTTGGTCTGTATTGTTGACGATTGCACCCGATTGGCCTGGGCAGAAATCGTATACGACATCAAGAGTATCACGGTCATGTTTGCAGCACTCAAATGTCTCAACATACTGGCCGACAAATATGATATACGCTTTGAAGAGATGCTCTCAGACAACGGTCCAGAGTTTGGTCCACGGGTCAGCAAACAGAAAGAGCACCACCCCTTTGAACGGCTTTTAATGGAGTTGAACATCAAGCATCGTTACACTCGCCCATATCGACCTCAAACCAATGGAAAGGTTGAGCGGTTCTGGAGAACGATAGAGGATGATATGCTACGAGATACCCACTACGACAGCGATGAGGAACTCAAAGAAGAACTCCTTCAATACATGTATTACTACAATGAAATAAGACATCATCAAGGTATAAATGACATTCCTATTAACTTTAGAAAATCGTTACCGAATTAGTTGACTTCTACAGCAACCACCCGAATAGACTACTCCATAGCCGTAGCTCAAATCCCAGTTTACGGCCGGGCCTGCGTTCTGCACAGCCTGAAAACAATTGACGCTGGTGGGGTAATTCTGACTGGCGGATGTTCCAAGGATACATAGCTCGTTATTGTTGTTCACAATCAGGCTATGAACAGCTTCGGATGCACTGCCCCCAATAAATGTTGAGTAAATTAGTGATGAACCATCTGGACTGAATTTGCTAATGCTTATGTCTGTGTTTCCGGCCGCAGGTTGAGAATAGGCACCAAGGGTTGTCGGATATCCTGCACCAAAGTTTGTTCCTCCTCCATAAAGATGTCCAGTATTGTCATAAGTGGCAGAGCTTCCGAAGTTATCTGCGGTAGATCCGGAATAGGAAGAGAATACAAGTTCTGGGTCAATTATGAGTTCAACTGAGGTATTATAGCCGTCAGGAAAATTGAATTTTACCGAATTACCCATTAGTTTGAAGTGGCATGGAACGGCCACCTTTTCTCCTTCAATAAACTGGAAAGCAATTGGGCTCCTTTCTATCACATTTGACAGGGTATTCTGAAGTTCAAGATCTCCGTTTTCAAGAATTCGAATACCATCCAATCCTTGGTAGCTCATCTCAATTTGATGCGCATCTGCATGAGGAGCAACCACGAGGTCGTACTTTAGATGGTCGCCATTTTGATACATTTTCATATCCACCCCTTCGTAAATCGCAACGTATTCTACCTCTTGGTAAGAGTAGGCCTTAGAGCCCCATTGTGAAGAGTCGTTTCCAATGAAATAGTTTCTGTAGTGTGTTGACTTTTCTTTGCCTCTGGCGACCATTTCCTGAGATGAATTTGAAAAGGTCATTTTGAAGGAGTGCGCTGGTACGTGGTTTGGAAAAGGAGTGTGGTTTTCGTGAGCGTTCCGATATGTTTCTAAGCCGAGTAGTGAGTACGTAAAACCACCATTCTCTAGGAAAAGTGCACCAAAGGAAAGCTCAACTTTAAAGTTTACTTGCTCAGGCCACTGCCCTCGATTTTCGATGAATTCGGGATTTCCTGAGTTGGCTGTAGACCAAGCGAGTAGCGACCCCGCGAAAAGTGATAAATATCGGAAAGTGCGGAGCACCATGGGCAGGGAATAGGGTTACGCAAACCTGAATATCGGAATTTATTATGTTATATCTATGTTATTTATAACAAACATCAGTATAAGATTACGTCTTCAACAGAAAAGCTAAGGCAATTACCTCGACATTTTCGTTCTTTCGGTTTGTCGCTTAGAGGGGTTGTTCAAATTTTGTCTTGGAATAATTCTGCGGACCCGAAAAGAGGAAAGTCTTCGGTATATCACATTGGCTGTCTAAGAACAATCAGCAAGGTGCTTCTTGTTCAACACTCTTCATTCTAACCTTAGACTTGGTGCCTGTCTGTTAGGTAATCAACCTTATATCATTATTAATAATACTTAGGCTTATTGGTTTGAAGGGTGTGGATGTAAGTGATAACATCATCGATTGTCTTATCGTCCGGAATCTCGGCCAACATTTCAATCATTTTGGCTCCAGTCGTATCGCCTTCCGAAATTCCTCTAACGCCATCACGGAAATTCCTAATCTGCGCGGCCATATAGTAGTCTTGAATACCCAAAAGGTTAGGAGATAGATATGCCTCAAGTCCTTTTGCATCAATTCCGTGGCACGATGCGCAGACCTTATTGTAATGATGTTTGCCGTTTTCCACATCTCCAAAAATGGTCTGGTCTGTCTGAACTCGCGGAAGTAGTTTAATATACGCTATTACAATCTCCAATTGCTCTTCCGTTTCAAGCATTTTGGCCTGTTCTAACATGATTGATCCAAGACTATCCTTGGGGTGAGCCCCCCTAGTGCCATGCAGAAAATTGGTGAGTTGTTGTCTCAGATACCAAGTTTCCTGATTTGCTAGGGCAGGTGAGCTAAAAGCTTTAACCCCTTCGGCATTGTGTCCATGGCATACCGCACATTTGGAGAAAATCACTTTTCCTTCGGCAAGTTCTTCAGGAGTTAAGGTAATCTTAGCCACTGGAATTCCCTCTTCTTTGGCTTTGTCTGAAGATTGAGAACATCCGTTAATAAAAAGCGCAGTGGCAATTGTCAGGAAGAATATTTTGCTTTTCATGATTTTGAAATTGTGGTGACAACAGCTTTATACCACAACTAAAGTATGATATAAATCACATAATAAAAATCTCAATACTCCTATTTACAGAACATCTCTCTAGCTTTGGCTTTGTCTATAATTCTCTGCGAAGAAGGTGCTTTGTCCTAAATTGTGGCTGAGGATTATAGAACTCATTCTCTTTTAGGTTTGAGATGTTGCGGGCGTGTGCCTCTGATACAAATAGTAGCTTAATGCCATAAGAGGAATGTTTTTACTCAGAACCCCAAACGGATGAAGCCAATAATGGGGTGAAAAAATGCTAAGTATCAACATATAAATCATCATTATCCCAATTTGAAGAACAATGATTTTCTTTCTGTATTTTGAGTTGAATACAGCTAGGCCCAGCACAATATCCGTGATGCTACCTAAACATGTAAAAAGAGCTGCCATTTGATGGCTTGTTCCAAGCTCTTTCATCAGGTTCAAACTGGTGTCCCAAGAAATCAATGAGCTTATTCCGGACCAGACCCAAATAAAACTGATTGATAGAAGCGCAAATAGTTGCGGAAACACATCACTTTTTATGATCTTATTTGGGTTTACATGGTTGGATGCCGCATCAAACATTGGCTTATAATCATCAACATTGGTCAGTTCCAGCATTTGCAAGGTTTCCCTATTGAAAACACCAATTGAGGCGTTGGGAAATAGTCTAAAAAGGAATTTGAATATTGAGATTGGCACATGAATAAACCGACCTTTCTTTCCTTTTAATGCCGATAATAGATTTTCCAGACTTTCGGGTTGAGCCACAGCAAATACCTGACGGGGATATGTGTCAAAATCATCAACAATGTTTTTAATAAGTGCTGATAATTGTGTGATGTGTACGAAGGGTAAAGGCCTACTTTGAAATAATGGGATGATTGGAAACTGTGCTATTTCCGCAAAAAACTGTGAACTCTTTCCAAGGTTTCCGATTACCATACTGGGGTAAATGATTTTTGCCTTATCGTATTGAAGTAAAAAGGTGTCTGTTACTTTCTTTGAAAGTAGAAATGTCGTGGGAGGATCTTTTTTTTCGGCTCCAATGGCGGAGATGTGCACAACTTTTATTCCCTTCTCAATGCATTGCGTGTAAAGCTGAATTGGCGCTTCAGTCTGAACCTTTTGGAAGTTACCTTGGATAATACCGATTGCATTTACAACAAGTTCGATGTCTTCCAGAATTGCATTCCAATCGTTTTGTTTGAGAAAATCTACTGATTTCCATGATGTGTAACCATCAATAGTGGTACGGCCAGCTATGGTTACGTTGTGGCTAGTTACCAAGGAATGGAAGATACTGTTACCTATAAATCCAGTGGCGCCAAAGATTAGAATATTCATCCTATAAAAAGGGCTTGAAAACCATCAAGTAATAGAGATAAACGGCTCCTGCGAACGAAGGAATTCCCAAATAGAACCATGCCTTCATTAGTTTGTGAAATTGTGAGGATATTTCACCTTGTTCCTCAAGAAGTCTCTTCAGTTTCAATTGAATGAATGCTGCTCTTATCCATAATACAAAAACGATAATACTTACGGCTATCACCACCCAAAACCAATTGGTATATGTAAGCCCCATCATATTGGCTAAAAGAACTCCTGTCAACAATTGAATGAACACCGAAGGAGCAGTAAAAATAGTGTCTGCAATGATTACTAATTGTAGCACTTCTCTTACTGTAGATACCGTTGCCCTTTTGTAGGTAAGGAACAGGTAAAACGCGCTACCGAGTCCAGTGCCAATCATTAAGGTGGCACTCAAAATGTGAATTAGTTTTAATAACTGTAAACTCATCTACATGTTGGTGAAGCTAAGTGCTCTTTAGCTGTAAAATTTCTCTCCTGCCTTCGCCTTGTCTACAATGATTTGTGGTGGTAAGAAACGCTCACCGTGTTTCTCGGCCAATCTGTTAAAGATGTTGACGGTTTCTTGCGCACCAAGCGTATCCATGTATCTGAATGGTCCACCCCTGAAAGGAGGGAAGCCAAGTCCGAAAACGGCACCCACATCTCCATCCAACGGATTGGCAATGATGCCCTCTTGCAGACACAAAGCAGCTTCGCTTACCATGCTCATGCCAATGCGCTCGTACATTTCCTTTTCGTCAAACTTCTTGCGTGTGTTGCCACCGAAGAAACTGTAAACGTTCGTGTCAAGCTCACGCTTTTTCTTGCCGTTCTCATCGTATTGATAGAACCCTTTCTTGTTCTTACGTCCGTGATAACCAGCATCGAACATCTTTTTCAATCCGTCAGAGGCTTTCACGCCTTTTCTGGTTGCGATGAAATGTTGCATCAACTCGCCACTCATAATGTGAGCGCCAACGTCAATTCCAACTTCATCCATCAACGTAATTGGCCCAACTGGGAAACCGAATTTCTTCAGCACTTTATCTATTTGAAGGGCATCAGCGCCTTCTTCCAACATGTTCAAGGCTTCGCCCAAAAGTGGTGCAAGAATCCGTGTAGTGTAGAAACCCGGACCATCTTTTACCACGATTACCGTCTTTCCTTGACGAACTCCGAGGTCGTAGCAAGTAGAGGTGACCCAATCAGCGGTTTGATCGGTGACCACAATTTCCAACAAAGGCATTTTCGGGACGGGGGAGAAGTAGTGCATCCCAATAACCTGCTCAGGTCGTTTGCTTGCTTTCGCGATTTCTGAAATAGGTAGCGCGGAAGTGTTGGAAGCGAAAATCGCATCCTTGCTTAAATGCTCCTCGCATTCTTTCAGAACGATATGCTTAATCTTGAGGTCTTCAAACACTGCCTCAATCAGTACATCAACCTTGTCAAAATTGTTGTAATCCAATTGTCCGTTGATCCGGTTCATCAAACGGTCGGCATCCAATTGCGGCATGGCCTTGCGTTGCACCTTCTTGCCGATGTCGCTCCAAATGGTCTTGCGGGCTTGGGTCAAAGTTTCCTGCTTGATGTCCTTTAATAGAACACGTACATCCTTAGCGGCAGAAACCTGAGCAATTCCAGCACCCATGAAACCCGCACCGACCATGGCCATTGTGTTGGTTTTCTTAGCTAACTCAGCCTGTGGGTTTTTCTTCTTTTCCGTCATAGCGAAGAAGATGCCTCGTAACTGGAAACTCTCCGGTGTAAGAATTAGTTTTTCGAAGCGCTTCACCTCTTCAGCATAGCCTTTTTTCTCGCCAGAACTCATTCCAATTCGAACGCATTCCATGATCTCGTATGGCGCAGGATAATTGCCAGCAGTCTGGCGATCAACCATCTCTTTTGCTTTCTTGAAAATGATTCCGCGAGTGATTGGATTTCCTTCAAGGAATTTCTCCATTCCCGAACGCTTGTCTTCACGCTTCAATGGTCGCTTCGCGATTTCGTTGGCGAGCACGATGGCTGCATCAAGTAATGCTTCTTTGGTAGCAATTCGGTCAACCAATCCCATCTTTTTGGCTGGATAAGCGAATACGTTTTTGCCCGTAAGCATCATGTCCAGCGCTTTCTGAATTCCAACCAGACGAGGAAGACGCTGTGTTCCACCACCGCCAGGCAATAGACCGAGTTTTACTTCGGGTAAAGACATGATGGTTTTCGGATTATCAGATGCTACACGTGCCGCACAGGCCAGTGCAATCTCCAATCCCGCGCCCATGCATGCACCATTAATTGCAGCCACAACAGGCTTTTTACTTTTCGAAAGACGGTCAAGAATTTCGTGACCTTTCTTGGCAATTGGCTGCCAATCGCCTTCTTTTTTAACGTTTGCAAAAGCTTCGATATCCGCTCCCGCGATGAAGTCTTTTTTGCGGCTAATCATAACGGCAGCTCGCACTTCGCTGTCGTTTTCAAGTTCGTCCATCATTGGATTGAAGGTGTCAATCATATCCGGACCGATCTTATTAATCTTCGAGTCTTGCTCGTCCATCCAAATGATGGCAATGCCATCACGTTTTTCTATTTCAACGTACTTGTTCTTCATTTTTCTGAAGTAATGTTGTTTGAATTAAGCTTCGTATCGTTCGAGAATACACGCATGGCCATGCGCACCTGCTGCACATGCTGCTAACAGACCATATTTTCCGCCTTCAGCAATCAATCGATTGGCAGTTGTAGTCATAATTCTCGCCCCAGTTGCACCAAACGGATGACCAATAGAAAGCGATCCGCCCCACAGGTTCATTTTGTCCATTGGAATCTGGCCAACGGCTTTCTGGAGCCCGATGTTTTTCTTGCAGAATTCGTCTGATGCCAACGCGGCAATATTCGCAAGAATCTGTCCAGCAAATGCTTCATGGAATTCAATCACATCCATGTCTTCCATTTTCAGCCCGTTTCGGTCCAGAATTTTAGCCATCGCGTAAGCAGGCCCAAGAAGTAATTCTTCACGAATGTCCTGCCCAGTGAAAATGTAATCGTGGATGTAGGCTTTTGGAGTTAATCCAAGCTCTTTAGCTTTGTCTTCGCTCATAATCAGAACAGCGGCTGCTCCGTCAGTTAAGAAAGATGAATTAGCGGCAGTTAATGTTCCGTGAGGTTTGACAAAAGCAGGTTTCAATTTCGCCAATTTCTCAATTGGAGCCACACGAATTCCGTTGTCCTTATCGATTGGTTTGAAATTCGGAGCCAATTCAACAGGAACGATTTCTTTCGCGAGAATTCCTTCGTCCTGTGCCTTTTGTGCCATGGTATGAGAACGAAGTGCAAATGCATCTTGATCTTCTCGCTTAATACTGAATTTTGCAGCAAGCATGTCGCAATCCTGACCCATCAAGCGGTCAGTTAAGAACTCTGCAACGGCTGGCCTATCTGGTAAGAAATCCGTCAACTTCAAGCTCATGGCGAACTTGATCATGTCTCCAGTTGTCTTCAGCTTCTGCGCATTGAAAAGCTTCTTTCGCATACTTTTTTTGTAACCGATAGGGGAGTCGGAAGTGTTGTCTGTTCCTCCGGCTATTATCACGTCTGCTTGTCCTAATCGAATCATATCGGCACCGCGGGAAATGGCCTGGTTGGCTGATATGCAAGCTTGCGAAACTGTCTGACAAGGAGTTGTCATGTTGAGGCCAGCAGTCAAGGCTGATTCTCGGGCAACATTCGGAGTTTTCACGTTATGAACTACTGTTCCCATCACTACTTGATCCACATTATCGGGATGAATTCCTGTTTTATCCAAGACACCCTTAATGGCAAAAGCCCCCAATTGGTAGCTCATCAGGTCCATGTAATCGGTTCCTGAACGTAAAAAAGGAGTACGTGCTCCGTCTATCAATACTACTCGTTTGCTCATGGTTTTATTTTCAATGCATGCATTGCAAATGTATGATTTTGATGGACATGTTTAAAGACATAAATCAAGGATTCGTCTATTCTATGTTACTCTTTGTCTATGACTTGTCGTTTGTCGATCAACCCTCGCGAGTTCTTAGTATTTTCGCGTGTAGTATATGTTGTAAACTTATTTACATTTCTCACGTATAAGCTTATTATGTACGGTCAAAAGCAAACCAATCCAGTTGATATGATTTTTAGTAGAATAGTACAGGCCCTTAAAGCGGGCCTTGTTTGTTTTTTAATGTTTGCGCCTACGTTACTGCAGGCAGAAGGAACAAAACAAACCACGGCCACATCGTCCGATAGGACCCACTTACTTACCAACTTTGCCGAGTATAACGACTTTGGTAGATATAACGGTACTATCGATCAGCGATTATTTATTCACATCGCGAATCCAGAAACCGAAGTTGTTTATTTCGGATTCAGTCAGTTTTATAATGAGCCACACTGGCCAAATACTGGAAGTGCAAGAACAGGATATTTCCGTATAAAGGATCCTTCTGGTAATGTTGTATGGCCAACGGCAGGTGACCCAAATGGTCAGCTGAACAACTCGGCAATTGCTAACTGGCAGCAGGCGGTGAACGGACCGAATCAAATTGTAGGGTCTGGTGGTTACAATGCCTTTACTTTCAATCCAGATGGTTTGCCTGCTGGGGACTATTATATTGAGTTTAGCGCAACCCAAGGAGCATACAATTCTAACGATCTTATCATCCCGTATTACGATATTACTGTTGCAACAGAAAGCCCAACACCTTCTGCCATTGATGGTCGGGTTTTCTCTTACAATTGGGCGTTTATGTGTCCGTCTATTGATTATCCAAACGATTACTTTGACCGAGATTTTACGGGTAAACTTTTCATTTATTCAGATGACGGGTTTGTAAGCAGCATCGATTTTAGCCAAGCTGAGTTTCAAGGAGCAGCATTCAATATTGCTTTTAATAGTACGGGAACCAGTGCAACGGGTGATTTTGCAGTGGACAGAGCGTCTGTTGAAGGTTCGAATGTCACGTTTGCTGAGTACAAAGTATTCCTAAACGACCCAGATATAAATTCTTTCCCGAACGGGACGTTTGGTGAGTTTGTGGAGAATGCAGATTTCCCCAAATTGTATGGTTGTCCTGCGGAGAATGAGTGGTTTTTTAGGTTTGCGGCAACGGAACCTGGCTTAGTAGAGGTGTTGATTGATATTGATGGCAATTTTCAGTTCGACCCTAACACCGAAGATTTACTCTTTACATTAGATGTTGTTCCGTATCCTGGAGAGACTCCTCCCTATGAACGAGATATTCCTTGGAACGGATTGGATGGATTAGGAAATCCAATTCCGCCAAGTACGCTTCTGTCAATACAGTATTCTTATTCACAAGGTTTTTACCATTTACCAGTGTATGACGTTGAACACCTTCGAACCGGAATGGAAGTCACGTCAGTTAGACCTACGACTCCACAACCATATAACCCTGATTTTTTCTATGACGATCAGGATATTACGGAAACCCTTCCTGGTGGTCAGCCGCAGTTAGAACTCAATGGGTGTACTCCTCCTTGCCACTATTGGACAGATATTGACTACGGAAATGTGAATACCATTAACACTTTCTGGTATGCATACCGTTCAGAAACGCAAGCCGTAATTCCGTTTGAAACACCACCGCCAACATGTGCTGGTTGTCCATTTACTCCGTTTGAGATTTTGGGAACTGTATTCCATGATGCAAGTGAGAATGGACTTCTTGATGGATTGGAGCAGGGTTACGGTGGTGTAACTGTGCGCGTTTATGAAGATGCCAATGGTAACGGCACTTACGAATCTGGAACGGATCCGCTTATTGATACTGATGTTACAGATGCGAATGGTGACTATTCGTTAATTGGTCAAATCGCTACTCAGCATTTGATTATTGTTGATCAGAATACGCTTCCAACCAACAGCGTTCTAACCACTTCAGGTCTTTACCCTGTGGAGTTTTTCTCCTTATATGATGCAGATTGTGATGGCCTGTTCGGTTTTGTGGCATATCCAATTGCTAATACTGATTACGATACAATTGTAGATACTTCTATACCTATATTAGTTTGTGTACAAGACAATGATGTTGATCCGCTGGGAGATGGATTGACAACAAGTATTGTTACCCCGCCAGTAAATGGCGGCACGGGTGTACTTCAGGGCTTATGCGTGGAGTATACCTCCATTCCAGATTTCATTGGTGTTGATTCACTCGAGTATGTTATTTGTTCTCCAGAAGGATTATGCGATACTGCTTGGGTAATCATTCAAATTGGTGATATCTGCGGAGACGGAATCGATAATGATGGTGACGGGCTTATAGATAATTATTCACCTGAAATTGTGATTACTGCTAGTGGTAGCAACCCGTATTGTATAGGTTATTCTGATGGAATACTAACCAGTAGTGCTACTGGCGGTAGAGCTCCATTCGCAATTACATGGTACGAAAACGGAACTCCGTTTGCGTCTACTGCCGATGTAAATGGTCTTACCGGAGGCACCTATGTTGTGGAATATGAAGATGCTAACGGATGTAAGGAAAATGAATCTGTTGTATTGGTTGAAGAGAACTGTCCACCGATTGCCAACAACGATTTCCATAATACATTGGTGGATATTCCTGTTTCGGGTAATGTTCTCACGAACGATATCGACCTGAATGGTGATAACTTGATTGTAAATACAACGCCAGTTTCGAACCCATCGAATGGATCTGTTGTGCTTAACGCCAATGGAACCTTCACCTATACTCCTAATGCAGGATTTGAAGGGGAGGATCAGTTTGAATATGAGGTTTGCGATGATGGTATTCCATCGCTTTGCGACCAGGCGACTGTATTTATTGAGGTTATTCCGATAACGAACGGTAACAACCCTCCAATTGCAAATGCGGATGCGGCACAAACAATCGAAGATGTGCCAGTAAGCGGAAACGTGCTTGTGAATGATGATGATCCTGATGGTGACAACATCATTCTTAATACAACTCCTATTACAAACCCATCTAACGGTAGTGTTGTGATGCAACCAAATGGTTCTTTCACTTACACTCCTAACCCTGGCTTTGTTGGAACGGACTCTTATACATATAGTATATGTGACGATGGAAGCCCGGTGCTTTGCGATACAGCTGTTGTAACTATTAATGTAATTCCAGATTCAGGCCCAGGCAACGACCCACCATTTGCCGGAGACGATGCTGCTCTTACACCACAAGAAGTTCCAGTTTCTGGCAACTTGTTGGTGAACGATTTCGACCCGAACGGAGATAACATCATTCTTAATACAACTCAAATTTCAGGTCCATCTAACGGATCTGTGGTCATTTCTTCAAATGGAGATTACACCTACACGCCAAACCCAGGATTTATTGGTCCAGATGAGTTTGTGTACGAGATATGTGATGACGGTACTCCAAGTCTGTGCACGCAGGCAACTTGTATAATCACCGTTTATCCAGATAACAATCCTCCGGTTGCGATTAATGACATCAACGGAACACTTGTTAATACTCCTGTAGATGGAAACGTGATTACAAACGATTACGACCCAGATGGAGACAACATTTCGGTGACTTTGCTTTCTGGTCCTCCAAACGGATCGGTAACACTTAATCCAAATGGAACATACACTTACACACCAGACCCAGGTTTTTCTGGTGAGGATGTATTTACCTATGTGCTTTGCGATGATGGGGTGCCTCAATTGTGCGATACAGCTGAGGTTTCTATCGAAGTAGTTCCAGTCACTACTGGAAACGAACCACCAGTTGCTCAAGACGATAATGCAATTACTTATGTAGATGTACCTGTTTCTGGTAATGTGCTTACTAACGATGCTGACCCAGATGGAGACAACATCATTCTAAACCTTACGCCACTTTCTGGACCAGACAATGGAACAGTAACTCTCTTGGGAGATGGTACATTCAACTATATTCCAAATACAGGATTTGAAGGACAGGATGTATTTACATATAGTATATGTGATGATCAGATTCCTAGCCTTTGCGATACGGCAACGGTTACTATAACTGTGTTGCCAGATTACAACGGTCCAGACAACGACCCTCCTTTTGCTGGTGATGATTTTGCACTTACACCGCAGGAAGTACCAGTAACGGATGTTCTTCTGTTGAACGATTACGACATCAATGGAGACCCAATTACCTTAAACACGACTCCAATTTTGGGTCCTTCAAACGGTACAGTTTCAATTCTTCCAAATGGAACATACACCTACACTCCGGACCCAGGGTTTATTGGAACGGATCAGTTTGTGTATGAGATTTGTGATGATGGTACGCCAAACTTGTGTGCCCAAGCTACTTGTTACATCACAGTTTATCCAGACAATAACCCTCCAGTAGCAGTTAACGATTTCAATAATACGCTGGTTGATACGCCAGTTCCTGGAAACGTGATTACCAACGATTATGATCCAGATGGAGATAACATTACGGTTAATCCAACACCAGTAAGTGGTCCTTCAAACGGAACATTGACTTTGCTACCAAATGGTAGCTATGTCTACACGCCAAACCCAGGTTTCGAAGGTGAAGATTCATTTACCTACACGCTTTGCGATGATGGCGTTCCACAATTGTGTGATGACGCAGTAGTTGTGATTACTGTAATTCCGGTAACGGAAGACAACGACCCACCAGTGGCTAATCCTGACAATTATGTAACTCAGGTAAATACACCTATTGGAGGAAACATTTTGGTGAACGATGATGACCCAGATGGAGACAACATTATCCTCAATACAACGCCACTAACTGGTCCTTCAAACGGAACTGTAACAGTCGCGCCTAACGGAACAATTGTATACACACCAAACTTTGGCTTTACTGGAGTTGACCAATTCACGTATAGAATTTGCGATGATGGAACTCCAGTTCTTTGCGATGAAACTACGGTTACTGTAACGGTCCTTCCAGATTTCAACGGTCCGAATAACGACCCTCCATTTGCAGGAGACGATGCGGCACTTACACCAATGAACGTTGCTGTTTCAGGTCAATTGTTAACCAATGATTTTGATCCCAACGGAGATAACATCATTATTAATACCAACCAGATTTCTGGTCCATCAAATGGAACGGTTACCATTAACTCTAATGGTACTTACACATACACTCCAAATCCAGGCTATATAGGGCCCGATCAGTTTGTATATGAAATTTGTGATGATGGATTCCCAGTACTGTGTGCGCAAGCAACTTGCTACATCACCGTATTCCCTGGTCCTGGAATCAGTTTTACGATTACCGAACCACTTTGTAATGGTCAGAGTAATGGTTCAATCAATATTACTGTAACAAATGCAACGCCTCCATTAACCTATTCTTGGAGCAATGGTGCTACCACTGAAGACTTGAATAATGTTCCTGCTGGAACTTATGTTGTTACTGTAACGGATGCTCAAGGAAGCGTTCTTCAGCAGACTATTCAGCTTACACAACCAACTGTTTTGGGTGTAGTTGTTGACGTAACTGACGAGACGACAGTTAACGGATGTAATGGATCGGCAACTGCCAATCCAACAGGCGGCACACCTCCTTTTACATATCAATGGAGCGATGGACAAACCACTCAAACAGCTATCGATTTATGCGCAGGTATTTATCAAGTAACCGTTACCGATGCAAATGGATGTCCGGTTACAACAAGTAACGTTATCAACCCACCATCATGTGATCTTGATGTAAACGTAACAGGTCAACCAGTTGACTGTAACGGAGGTGCTGATGGGTCAGTTCTTGCAACCCCAGTTACGGCACAGAATAATACACCGTTTACGTATCTATGGAATACTGGGGCAACAACGCAGCAGCTTACTGGAGTTGGCGCAGGTCCATATTCTGTAACAGTTACCGATTCTATTGGATGTACTGCTTCGGGTAGTTTCACAGTTATCGAACCACCTTTGTTGGGAGTTAGTACAACAGTGGTTGATGAGCAGACTTTCGGAGGTTGCGATGGTTCGGCTACGGCTACTGCTTCTGGAGGTACACCACCATATTTGTATCAGTGGTCACCAGGAGGTCAGATTGGTCAAACTGCTTCGAATTTATGCCCTGGTAATTACACAGTCACTATTACGGATGCGAACGGATGTACCGTTCAGCGAACGGTTACGGTTAACGTATTATCCTGTACTGGATTTACGGTACAGGTTAACACTACAAGCCCAAGTTGTTTCGGACAAAGTAATGGTACAGCTACAGCAGTAGTTTCTGGTGGAACAGCGCCATTCACATATTTCTGGCCAACAGGAGGCTCGACTTCTAGCAGCCTTTCTGGAATTGGTGCAGGAACATTTACTGTTCAGGTAACTGATTCGGTCAACTGCCAGCAATCAGCAAGTGGAGTTGTTACTCAACCTGCGCTTCTTCAAGCGGCAACTGCTGTTGATAATGTAACATGTCATGGTTTAGCTAACGGAGCAATTGAACTTACCGTAACGGGAGGAACAACTCCTTATGGATATACATGGTCTAATGGTGCAACAACCGAAGACTTAAACAATCTTGGACCTAGCACCTATGGCGTCTCAATTGTTGATGCCAATGGATGTACCGCAAACACAAGCGGAGCGGTAACCGAACCAGACACGTTAGGCGCATCAAGCGTTGATACAGATGTTACATGTTTTGGTGGTTCTGATGGAGCCATAGATTTAACTGCAACAGGCGGTCTTGCTCCTTATCAATATTCTTGGTCCAATGGCCCAACTAACGCGGATATTTCAGGATTGAGCTCAGGAAATTACACGGTGACATTCGTAGATCAAAATGCGTGCATATTCGTTTATTCAACAACAATAGACGAAGCACAATTATTTGTTCCGACAATCACCGCAGGTGGTCCAACCACATTCTGTGCAGGAGATAGCGTAGTGCTTACCGCTACCACAGGCAACACGTACTTGTGGAGCAATGGAGCTACGACTTCTTCCATAACAGTATTTGCTTCTGGGGCCTATTCGGTTCATGTTGTAACCGATGATGGTTGCGAGGGTGATTCTGCACCAATTCAAGTCACTGTAAATGCAAATCCAACTCCAACGGTTAGTCCAGTTGGGCCAACCACTTTCTGTGATGGTGGAACTGTTACACTTACAACTGGTTCGTATGCCTCATACTTATGGTCTACCGGAGCAACTACCCAATCAATAGTTGTTTCAGCGAGCGGTACGTACTCAGTGACTGTAACAGACGGAAACGGATGTGAAGGAACATCGGGATCTGTTGGTGTAACAGTTAATGATTTACCTGAACCTACCGTTACAGCAGGTGGTCCAACTACTTTCTGCCAAGGAGATAACGTAATGCTTACTGCAAGTGCGGCTAGCTCGTATCTATGGAGTACAGGTGCTACTACACAATCAATTACAGTGTCAACTGCTGGTTCATTCACAGTTACTGTAACTGATGCTAACGGTTGTCAAGGAACGTCCGACCCAGTAGTTACAACGGTGAACACGAATCCAACTCCAACAATTACGGCTGACGGTCCAGTTGTTTTCTGTGCTGGTGATAGCGTAGTTCTGACCTCATCAGCTTCAGGTTCTTACCTCTGGAGTACGGGTGCTACAACACAATCTATCACTGTGTTTGCAACAGGAACATTCAGCGTAACTGTAACTGATGCAAACGGATGTGTTGGAACATCATCTCCGATAAACGTTACGGTGAACAACAATCCGACACCTGTAATCAGTGCCGATGGTCCGCTTGAATTCTGTGATGGAGATAGCGTAGTTCTTACCTCCAGTCTTGCCACTTCATATCTATGGAGCACAGGAGCAATAAGTCGGTCTATTACCGTATTTGCCGCAGGCGAGTATTACGTGACCGCTACAGTCGGAACGGGTTGTTCTGGAACATCTGATACCACAACGGTTATCATCTTTAATAACCCAACTCCTACATTATCTGCAGATGGACCTACTACATTCTGTAATGGACAGAGTGTGAACTTAACAGTTACTCCAGGTGCCACTTACATGTGGAACACTGGTTCGCCAGGACAGACAATTACTGTTACTCAGTCTGGTTCTTATTGGGCTACAGTTATCAACATCAATGGTTGTTCAGGAATTTCTGATACGATTGATGTAATTGTAAATCCAAACCCAGTTCCAGCAATTACACCTGATGGACCACTGGAATTCTGTGATGGAGATAGCGTTACTTTAACGTCATCTGCTGCTGATGCATATCTATGGTCGAATGGAGAAACCACACAATCAATTGTGGTTTATTCTTCTGGAACATTCTCGGTAACAGTTACAGATGCGAATGGTTGTTCGGGGGCTTCTGCTCCAGTTACGGTTGTCGTTAACGAACTGCCGTTCTCATTCATATTTGCTACAGGTCCAACAGAGTTCTGTGATGGAGATAGTGTTGATTTAGTTGCTCGTGAATCTGCTGGTTATCTGTGGAGCAATGGAGATACAACTCGTATAATCACTGTTACTACGTCTGGCACTTACTCAGTAATTAATTATGACGAGAACGGATGTGCACAGCAATCTAACGAGATTACAGTAACGGTTTATCCAAACCCAGACGCGCTAATTGTACCTGATGGTCCGCTTACGTTCTGCGATGGTGATGACGTTTTACTTAATCTTGTAATCACACCGGGAGTAGTCACCTTCGCTTGGAACACAGGAGAAGCAACTCAATCAATTTCTGTTGAAGATGCTGGTTTGTATTGGGCAACGGTGGTTACCAATAACGGATGTATTGGAAGTTCAGATACCATAGAGGTAAATGTTTGGGACTTGCCAGAGCCGGAGGTTACAACCATCGGAACACCTTCGTTCTGTTTAGGAGACACGATTTTTCTAACCACAACAGAAGAGTTTGTTTCTTACTTGTGGACAAATACTGGAGATACAACTAGAACCACTTATGCGGTTGAGAGTGGTTTCTATACCGTGTTGGTAACCGATACCAATGGATGTCAAGCACTTTCGCCAGAAGGTCTAATTACGGTAAATACTAACCCTACACCAACCACTACTCCTGATGGAACGGTGGAGATATGTATGGGAGATACGATTACCATCACTTCTGTAGAAGCAGTTAGCTACCTATGGACGACTGGCGATACAACGCAAGCAATTCAAGTATGGCAAGCTGGTACTTACAACATAACCGCTACCGATTCTAGTGGTTGTACAGGTACTAGTTCTGATGTGATTGTCATCGTGAATCCGCTGCCGACTCCAACAATTATAGCAGACGATACACTCGACTTCTGTCTCGGTGGATTAGTTAATCTATCTACTCAAGATTATGAGTCATACCAATGGTCAACTGGTGCTATTTCGCAAAGTATCCAAGTTACGCAGTCAGGTACTTACACAGTAACTGTGACAGATAGTGTTGGTTGTGCTTCAGCGTCAGCTCAGGCAGATGTTACGGTTTTCCAACCGCCAACGGTAACGGTAACTACAACCGGACCTACACAGTTCTGTTTTGGAGATTCAGTGTTGCTTACATCAAGCCCAGGGTTATCGTATCTGTGGTCAAATGGAGCAACTACCCAGTCAATATGGGTGTTCACATCAGGTTCGTTTAACGTTCAGGTAACGGATGAAAACGGCTGCACAGGAACGTCTCCTTTGGTTACCATAGAGGTTTACTCATTACCGAATGCAGACATTATAGCAAACGGACCAACGGAGTTCTGTTTAGGTGATTCAGTTGTTCTTACAGCAACTGGCGGACAAAGCTACATTTGGAGCAACGGAAGCACTGGAAATTCCATCGTAGTTTATACTTCAGGTAGCTATTATGTAATTGCAGATAACCAGTTCGGTTGTACAGATACATCATCGAGTGTTTCTGTACTAGTCAATCAGCCTCCAGTTGTAGCCATTTTCCCTGATGGACCAACAGAATTCTGTGATGGAGGAACGGTTGGCTTGGTTGCAAATGGGGCAGATAGTTACTTGTGGTCTACTGGAGAAACTGGACCTGTTATTACTGTTAGTACTTCTGGGTTGTACTCGGTGATAGGCACTGATGCAAATGGATGTAGCACTGAAACTTCAGATATTGAGGTGACCGTTTTCCAGAATCCAACCCCTACTATTACGGCAGGCGGACCGACAGAATTCTGCGATGGAGACACGGTTGTCCTCACATCTAGCGTTGCTGATTCTTACCTGTGGTCAACGAGTGCAACTACCCAATCTATTATCGTTACAGCAACAGGTTCTTACACTGTTTCTGTGATTGATTCTAATGGATGTGCTGGAAGTTCTGATCCAATTAACGTGGAGGTATTTACAAATCCAACACCAACAATTACACTTTCTGGACCAGCTGAATTCTGCTCAGGAGATTCTGTGACATTGATGGCATCTGGAGCAACTACGTATCTATGGTCTACAGGAGATACAACACAATCAATCGTTGTGTTGGCAAGTGGAGATTACTCAGTGGAGGTAACTGATGAGAACGGTTGTAGCGGAGAGTCTGCTGATGTAGCAATAACGGTTTATGATAATCCAATTGTAGTTATTACAGCATCAGATACTGATGTTTGCGATGGTCAGATTGTAACATTAACCTCTTCACCTGCAGACGTGTATTTGTGGAGTACCGGAGGTAATGACCAATCGATTGTTGTAACTCAGAATGGAGTTTACTCAATCACTGTCACAGATGGTAATGGATGTATGGCCTCTGACAGCATCGAGATTACCGTTAATCCTACACCAACACCACTTCCGGTTATTACGCCAAATGGACCTACCACATTCTGTGATGGAGACAGCGTAAACCTTGAAGTTGATACTTGGGATAGTTACTTGTGGTCTACTGGAGACACAACCAATAATGTATGGGTTGATGAAACTGGATTGTACATAGTAACAGTTACCAACGAGTATGGGTGTGAAGCTGACGCTGCTGGAATCGTGGTGACCGTGAATCCATTGCCAGTGCCCGTTATTCAGGCAACTGGAGACAGTGCAATTTGCGATGGCGAAACCATCATTCTTGCCACTGGAGTTTACAACACTTACTTGTGGAGTACAGGAGATACGACCCAAACAATAGAGGTTGATAGTACCGGTTCTTACTGGGTGACTGTAACCAACAACTTCGGTTGCGAAGGCACTTCAAATGCATTCGATGTGGTGGCTAATCCATTGCCAGAGGTTAGTGTTGAAGCAGATGGCCCAACTACTATTTGTAATGATGGAGAGGTTACTCTTTCCGCCATTGGAGATGGTCCATATTTATGGAGTAGTGGAGATACAACTCAATCAATTCTTGTAACCAACCAAGGAACATACTTTGTTCAAGCTACGGATACAGTTACCGGTTGTGTCGGGGTGTCAGAGGACGTGGTTATCACATTCTTCCCAGTGTTCATACCGGAAATTGTGGTTGACGGACCAACGGCTTTCTGTTCTGGAGATTCGGCATTGCTCACTGTGGTGGAAGGAACATCGTTCCTTTGGTCAACTGGAGATACTACGCAAAGCATTTATGCTACTGTAACTGGGGTTTACACAGTTGAAGTTGTTGATGGCAACGGATGTACTGGAACTGGGGGTCAGACAATCACTATACTACCTTCTCCTCAAACTCAGATAATTCCAGATTTGGAATTCCCTTATTGTCAAGGAGATGTTATTACGTTAACGGCTCTAGGAATACCATTTATTGATCAGTTTGAATGGTCTCCAAATGGAGAAACAACGCAGAGCATTGAGGTTAGCACCAGCGGAGTGTACACGGTAACCGTAACCAACTTATTTGGTTGTTCAAGCACTGCTTCTCTTCCTGTTGGTTTCTTACCAACGCCAACAGCAGAGATAACGTTGGATGGTCCTGCAAGTATTTGTGATGGCGATGCAGTTACGTTAACGGTAGCAGGGTTTCCTTTCGGAAACACGTATGATTGGAGTAATGGAGAGTCCACACAAACAATCTCTGTAACTGAGGCTGGAACGTATTCTGTTACGGTGACCAACTTCGCAGGTTGTAGTGCAACCTCTGAAGAAGTTATGATAGATGTGGTTCCTGGTCCAACAGCAGATGCTGGACCTGATTACGTGATTTGTATTGGCGACACTGTCGTGTTGACTGGTGCTGCAGGTGATAATTATGTTTGGACACCAGGCGGAACAACAGCTTCAATAACTGTAAGTCCAACGGATGATACCATGTACATTCTGGAAGTAACCAATGATGGATGTGATCAAGTAGCTATAGACACAGTTTGGGTTTACACACAAGCTTATCCAACAGCAGGCTTCGGTTATGACCATACAAATCTTGGTGAGTCAATCCAGTTTACGGATTCATCAACTGTACAGCCATTGTTTAGTTGGGATTGGGACTTTGGTGATGGAAATACGTCATCAACTCAAAACCCAATACATGAATATGAGGCGGCTGGGGAATACACGGTTACTATGATTGTTGGTACGTCTGCAGGTTGTACAGATACTGTAGAAGCAATACTTCCAGTAGAGGAGTTCTTCATTATCTCAAACGTTCTTACACCAAATGGTGATGGCTTGAATGACTACATCTGGATTACTAGTAGCCTTGCCGAAATAATTGAAGCCAAGGTTTACAACAGATGGGGTCTATCAGTTTGGGAAGGTGTTGGAACTGACCTCAGATTTGCTGGTAAGACCAGTGCAGGTCTAGATTTGGAGGCAGGCACCTACTATTACGCTGTTAGTTTGAATTATGGTGATGCTGGAATCAAAGAACTGACAGGTTATATTACCCTGATTAGGAAGTAATTAGCTTCATCAGTCAAAAAAGATTAATTGACGGGTCAATCTCAGCGATTGACCCGTCTTTATTTGCTATTGGTCGAAAATAACTCATGATTCATCGACAGTTTTATAGCGTTTAGTCTAAATATCTATCTTCGTAGACTGTCGGAAAATGGCTAAGCACAACTCTTACATGTTTATTTTTATTGTGTCGGTTATCGAAAAGATGATAACCGAACAGAGTTTTCTGCGTATTCGCGCACTGACTAGTACTACCCTTATTCTAAAATTGAAACCATTCTTATTATGAGAAAACTATACTTCTCTCACGTATTGAATACCACTTTCGTATGTTTTGTCTTGCGTTTTGTACGTGGACATCTGACGTTAATGCTCAATCCATAACTCCGCCTTCATCGCCATCGTGCAATGGAGGTTTTTTGTGGGAAAACAATATTGACCTGAACAACCTTGAGGGAAGTAATGGCATTCCTCAATCGGATCTTCGGTTTGTTGATTATGCCGCGACTTCATTCACCATACCTGGACCATACCCTGTCGAATTTAATTCGGCAGTGACAATCAACATTTCTGAGGCAATTTCTTGGGATGGGTATAGCACAAGAGCTAACACAGGGAATCAGCCCAACGAGCAGTGGAGAGTTGTTTTTAGAAAGAATGGGGCAACTGTTTACACCTCGTCTTACACTGGTGATTTGGCCACAGGGGTAAAATCTGCTGAGTGGTCTGGCTCTCTTGGGTCAAACATATATCTGGCAAATGGTGTGGACGAAATTATACTTGCACACTATGAGAATGGCACGTATGGGACAGGATCGTCAAGCTCTGCGAATTCAGTAGTTCCTGTTAGTATTTGTCTCTCCTATACACCTGCTTGCGATAACGTGACCAACCCAGGTCAAATTGGTGAAGCTCAAAGTGGCTGTACGCCATTTGATCCAGCAACGATTACGAGCCTTAGCGATCCATCAGGAGGTTCTGGAGCATTAGAATATGTTTGGCTCAAGTCTTACAATGGAGGTAGTTCATACACCGTTATATCTGGTGCAAACAGTTCCACATACGATCCTCCATCTATTACCGAAACCACTTGGTATAGACGATGTGCTCGGAGAAGCGGATGTTCTTCTTATGTGGGTGAATCTAATTGGGTTCAGGTTACATTAGGCGGAGGGCCATGTTTCGTTCCTGTTGAAGGAGAATTGTGTTTTGCCAATCCTGATGACGCGGGGACCGTAAATGCCCAGTCTATCTGGACTTCGGTTTGGTCGACAGACCTAAACGGGTCTGATGACTTTGCGCATTACACTGGCGCCAACATTTGTAGACAACACCTATGGTTCTAATACCATTGGTTGGCCAAGTGACAATCATACATTCAATCACCTTAAAGGTTCTGATCATCTGCAAATTGCATTGTACGATGCAAATGATGCTAAGCAGTTGGAGTTCAAAATGGACTATATCGATACGGATGGTTCAGCTCCGTCTGGCTATTCTTGTTTAGGTCTTGATGGAAACGGAGACATGATTTCGGGGAATGAAAATTATGTGGTTGACATCACTTCTTCTCTTGATAAAAACTTGAATGAGTTTGGTTATGTTCTTTTAACAAATTCTCCTTCTACCGACAATGATTATACTCCAAACGGTTCTTACCCGAACTGGATATATGAAGTGTGGTACGAAGTAGTAATTGACCTGAATGCGTTTGGTAATCCTGGTTTCGGTTATCCAGAAATGACTTCGGTTCATGCATCTCCAAGTAAAACTGGAAACAACTCAGAAGATGTTGAACCTGTTCCTTGTATTGATTGTGAAGAGGTAACGATTTCCGTTAACGCTCAAGTAATTGATGCTACAGAATGTGAGGGGACTCCAATAATCACCGGAGATTACGATGAGTGCTGTCAATCACATGGCGATCACTATCACATCAGTGGCTGGAATTTGAGATACGTTGGACCAACAAGTCCGGCAAATATTCAGTTCTACACTTCCGATAACAGTTACGGAACCACAACTTACAGTGGGACTCATTCTTTCGGAGATTTTATTTTCATCGAGGCAAATGATAGGTTTGATACTAATTCTGAGTTTACTATTAATGGTTCTACCGTAGATGTACATACATCTTGTTCTGAATCAACCAATGTTGGTTTTGGTATAGATAGCAACGGTGATTTTGTTCCAAACGCAGACCCGAATGATCCGAATGTCCTTTTCATAATTCATGGATTGGCTACTGCGGCAGATGGATGGTGTGGAACCCAGTCTAATCAGAATGAAGGGTGTAATGGTACTGCTGATGTGACTGTATCGGGTGGAGCAACTCCGTACACATACTCTTGGTCAGATGGGTCGACTGCAAGTGATAGAAATGACCTTTGTGCTGGAACCTATACGGTTACTGTTACCGATGCTAACGGTTGCACTGGAACAACTTCGGTTACTGTTGATTGCAATGAATGCGATAACGTAACTAACCCAGGTTCGATAGCAGCTAACCAAACACATTGTGGTCCATTTGATGTAGCCGAATTGACTAGTGTTGCTGCCCCATCAGGTGGAAGTGGCGACCTTGAAATTGTTTGGATTACTCGTCCTGGAACTTCTGGTTCTTGGAACATGGTGGCTGGTGCAAACGGATTGACCTATGATCCAAGTGTTGTGTCAGTAACTACACAATATAGAAGATGTGCTAGAAGAGCAGGATGTACCGATTACGTTGGCGAAAGCAACATCATTACCATTACTATTTACCCGGGTGTTGAGGCTATTTGTTCTTCTGAAAACGGAAACTGTGCAAACGGAAATCAAGCATCAGCTTCTGTATCTGCTTCAGGCGGAACCGCTCCTTACACGTACTTATGGAGTACTGGAGCAACAACTGTTTCAATCAGCAACCTTACTGCTGGTTCTTATTCAGTGACAATCACGGATGCCAATGGTTGCGAAGACAACTGCTCAGTCAATGTATCAATCACTGAATGCTGTAATGTTACCGATCCAGGAGAGATTGCTGCAAACGGATCAGACTGCTCGCCTTTTGACCCACCAATGATTACCAGTATTGAAGACCCCTCAGGTGGACTTGGCGCTTTGGAAATTGTATGGATTACACGCCCCGGAACATCAGGTGCTTGGAGTGTACTCCCAGGAGCGACTGGTTTGACATACAATCCAGGTGTAATCACCACAACTACTCAGTACAGAAGATGTGCGCGAAGAGCAGGATGTACTTCTTTCGTGGGAGAAAGCAACATCATCACCATGACCGTAACCGGACCATGTTGTGATAACGTGACCAATGGAGGAATTATCGCAGAAAACCAAAGCGACTGTGGGCCATTTGATCCAGCCATGTTGACAAGCGTAAGTCTTCCATCAGGCGGAAGTGGCGCATTGGAATATGTATGGTTACAATCAACTAATGGAGGTTCATCATACACCGTAATCGCAGGCGCAAACGGACCAACATATGATCCAGGAACCGTATCAGTAGATACATGGTTCAGAAGATGTGCACGAAGAGCAGGATGTACTCCATATGCAGGAGAAAGCAACTGGTTGAAGATGACCGTTCATCCAAACAACATCGTTGCAACATGTACTGCAGTTGATGGCGATTGCAACAACAATAATGAAGCATCAGCAAGTGTATCTGCTTCAGGCGGAACAGCCCCATTCACATACCTATGGAGCACAGGCGCAACAACGGTATCAATCAGCAACTTAACAGCAGGTTCATACTCGGTAACTGTAACAGATGTAAACGGATGTTCTGATGATTGTTCAGTAACCGTAACCACAACACCATGTTGTAATGTGACTAATGGAGGTCAGATTGCTGGTGGAGGTTCAAACTGCGGACCATTCGACCCAGCAGCAATTACTTCAGCATCATTGCCAACAGGAGGATTAGGAGACCTAGAATACGTTTGGTTGTGGAATACTCAAAATGTGGTTAACAATGGCAACAGTGGATGGCAAGTAATTGCAGGAGCTAACGGCTCGACATACGACCCAGGTCAATTAACGGAAACGCGATGCTTCTTGCGTTGTGCACGAAGAAGTGGATGCACGACATATGTTGGCGAAAGCAATATTGTTTGCTTCACAGTTAACCCTGGTCCAACAGCAACATGTTCTTCAGAGAACGGCACATGTTCAAACAACAACGAAGGATCTGCAAGTGTATCAATGACAGGCGGAACAGCACCATACACATACGCTTGGAGCAACGGAGCCACAACTCAATCAATTGATGGTCTTGACGCTGGAACTTATTCAGTAACGGTTACTGATGCCAACGGATGTTCAGACGACTGTTCAGTAACGGTCACAACAACACCATGCTGTAATGTGACAGACGGTGGAGATATCGCAGCAGCTCAAGAGAACTGCGGTCCTTTCGACCCAGCGGCATTTACAAGTGTTGCACCAGCCTCAGGAGGTCTTGGAGACCTTGAATATGTTTGGCTGTGGAACGCGAATGATGTTCCAGTAAACAATGGAAACAACGGTTGGGTGGTAATCCCAAACAGTAACAGCGAAACTTATGATGCAGGTTATTTAACTGAGTCAAGATGTTTCATCAGGTGTGCAAGAAGAAGTGGTTGTACTACGTACATCGGAGAAAGCAATGTGATATGCGTAACCATCAACCCAGAACCAGTTGCTACTTGTTCCTCAGTTAATGGAGGATGTAACAATAATAACGAAGCTTCTGCTTCAGTATCTGTGAATGGAGGAACTGCACCTTTCAGCTATGCATGGAGCAATGGTGCAACAACTGCTTCTATCGATGGACTTGCATCTGGAACTTACAGTGTAACTGTAACTGATGCTAATGGTTGTTCTGACGATTGTTCAGTTACTGTTTCAGTAACTCCTTGTTGTAACGTAACCGATCCAGGATCGATAGCAGCAGACCAAGAAAACTGCGGACCATTTGATCCAGTAGCATTTACAAGTGTTGCACCAGCAACTGGCGGATTAGGACCAGTTGAGTATTTATGGTTGAGCGGAACATGCGGAACAAGCGTTGGTACTTGGACAGCACTTCCAAACTCAAACAGCGCTACTTATGATGCTGGAATGGTATCAACCACCACTTGTTTTATCAGATGTTCAAGAAACGTTGGATGTACACAATGGGTAGGCGAGAGCAACATCATCACCATCACGGTTAATCCAGATAACGTAATTGCAACTTGTTCAGCAACTGATGCTGATTGTAATGGAGCTTCAACAGGAAGCGCAACTGTTTCTGCTTCTGGCGGAACAGCACCTTACACAGTTCTTTGGAGCACAGGCGCTACAACTATGGTTGTAAATAACCTAATGGCTGGAAGCTATAGTGTAACCGTAACTGACGCCAACGGATGTTCTAACACATGCAGTTCAGAAGTTGAAGAACCAGCTAGTCTTACAGCGACTTGTTCATCAATCGATGGAACCTGTAACAACAACAATGAAGCAAGTGCTTCTGTATCGGCCGCAGGCGGAACAGCACCATACACATACGAGTGGAGTAATGGAGCAACAACATCAACTGTTGATGGTCTCGCTGCCGGAACCTACAGCGTAACAGTAACAGATGCAAACGGATGTTCAGATGACTGTTCAGTTAACGTAACAGTAACTCCATGTTGTAACGTGACAAGTCCAGGAGCAATCGCAGCATCACAAGATAACTGCGGTGGATTTGACCCAGAGAGATTTACAAGCGTTAGCCTTCCTTCTGGAGGTCTTGGTGACTTGGAGTATGTTTGGTTAGTAAGAACAATTGGAGGTTCATGGAGCACAATTCCAGGAGCAACTTCATTCGATTACGATGCACCTTACACAGATGTAAGCAAGCAGTACAGAAGATGTGCTCGAAGAGCAGGATGCACGTCTTACATAGGAGAATCGAACATTCTTACCATCACTGTTAACCCAGAACCAGTTGCTACATGTTCTTCTGTTAATGGAGATTGTAACAACAATAACGAAGCTTCTGCTTCTGTATCTGCTGCAGGCGGAACAGCACCTTACTCGTATGCTTGGAGCAACGGAGCAACAACATCATCTATTGATGGTCTTGCCGCTGGAACTTACAGCGTAACAGTAACAGACGCGAACGGATGTTCTGACGATTGTTCAGTTACTGTAACTACAACTCCTTGTTGTGATGTTACTGATCCTGGAACTGTTGCTGGAAGTCAGGATGGTTGTGGTCCATTTGATCCAGATGCTTTCACAAGTGTAGCGCCTGCTTCAGGTGGACTTGGAGGAATCGTTTATCAATGGTATCAGAAAGAAACTGAGACTTCTTGGATGCCAATTCCAGGAGCAACTTCGGAGACATATGATCCAGGAATGATTAGCATCAATTCTCAATTCAAGCGTTGTGCTCGAAGAGAAGGATGTCCAGAGTTTACATTCTGCTCAAATGTTCTTACGATTGAAATCAATCCAGTTCCTAACGCTAATTGTTCTAGCGTAAGCGGAAACTGTAGTAACGGAAACGGTGCTTCTGCTACTGTATCTGTTCAAGGTGGAACACCACAATACTCTTATGATTGGAGCAACGGAGCAACAACTGCTTCTATCGATAATCTTGCAGATGGAACATATTCTGTAACTGTTACCGATGAGCTTGGTTGCGCTGATGATTGTTCAGTAACGGTTACAACAAACTCTTGCTGTAACGTAACAAACCCAGGTGCGATTGCCGCTAATCAAGAAAACTGTGGTGCTTTCGATCCTGTAGCATTCACTAGCGTGGCGCCAGCTTCTGGAGGTATCGGAACAGTAGAATATGTTTGGTTGAGTGGAGCTTGCGGAACGCCAGTTAATACTTGGGCTCAAATTGCAAACTCAAACAGCGAAACAATCGATGTTGGTACTGTAACTGAAACAACTTGTTTCATCAGATGTGCTCGTAACTCAGGATGTTCTCCATGGGTTGGCGAAAGCAACATCATCACTATTACTGTGAACGATGAGCCAGTTGCAACTTGTTCTTCTATCAACGGAGATTGCAGCAACAATAACGAAGCTTCTGCTTCTGTATCGGTTACAGGTGGTTCTGGAGTTTACAGCTACGCTTGGAGCAATGGAGCAACAACTACTTCTATTGAAGGACTTGCTGCTGGAACTTACTCAGTAACTGTAACTGACCTTAACGGTTGTTCTAATGATTGTTCGGTAACCGTTACAACTAATCCTTGTTGTGATGTAACCGATCCAGGTTCAATTGCTGCTAGCCAGTCTGGTTGTGGAGCATTTGACCCAGATGCCTTTACTAGTGTAGCACCAGCTAATGGCGGACTTGGAGGTGTTGTTTACCAATGGTTCCAGAAAGAAACGGAGACTGCTTGGATGCCAATTTCAGGTGCAACTTCTGAGACTTACGATGCAGGAATGATTAGCATCAACTCACAATTCAAGCGTTGTGCACGAAGAGAAGGATGTCCAGAATTCACATTCTGATCAAACGTTCTTGAGATTGAAATTTTCCCAACGCCAACCGCTACTTGTTCAAGTTTTGATGGGAACTGTAATAACAATAATGAGGCATCTGCGTCAGTATCTGTTCAAGGTGGAACAGCTCCTTACACATACGCTTGGAGTAATGGAGCAACAACAGCTTCTATCGATGGACTTGCCGCTGGAACGTACAGCGTAACAGCTACCGATTACAACGGATGTACTTCTGATTGTTCAGTAACTGTGACCGTAACTCCTTGCTGTAACGTAACTGATGGTGGTCACATTGAAGCTGCACAAGAAAACTGCGGTGCATTTGATCCAGCAAGAATTACAAGCGTTTCTCTACCAACTGGCGGATTGGGCGGTTTGGAATTTGTATGGTTGAAAAACAACCAGAACGTTCCGATGAATAACGGAAACAACGGTTGGGTAGAAATTCCTAACAGCAATTCTGAAACATTCGATCCAGAAATGCTTACCGAAACTACTTGCTACATCAGATGTGCAAGAAGAGAAGGGTGTACAACTTACGTTGGCGAAAGCAACGTTGTTTGCATGACTGTTAATGAAGGCCCTGTTGCTGATTGCTCATCAACAGATAGTGGATGTAACGGTTCAGGAACTGGAACTGCTTCGGTTGGTATAGTAGGTGGAGAAGCTCCTTTCACTTATGCTTGGAGTAATGGCGGAACAACTGCTACTATCTCTGAACTAGCTGCTGGAACCTATACAGTAACTGTAATAGACGCTAACGGATGTACTGACGATTGCACCGCAACAGTTGGTGAGCCTAGTGGATTATCTGCAGATTGCAACGCTACGGATGCATCTTGCAACGGTGTTGCTGATGGTTCAATAGGAGTAAACGCAACTGGCGGAAGCGCTCCATATACATACGAATGGAATAATGGGGCAGCAACTGCTTCTGTTTCTAATGTGGGTGCCGGAACGTACACAGTTACAGTTACTGACGCAAATGGATGTATCGCAACTTGTTCTTCTACCGTTGCAGAGCCAAGTGACTTAACTGCGGATTGTTCTTCAACAGATGTTGAGTGCAACGGAGCAAGTACAGGTTCTGTAAGTGTAAGTGCTGATGGAGGTACTGCACCTTACAGCTATGCATGGAGCAACGGAGAAACAACTCCTTCTGTTGATAATCTTGGAGCAGGAACTTATACCGTTACTGTTACTGACGGAAATGGATGTACTGAGACTTGCACAGCAACTATCAGCGAGCCAGTTGAGCTTACACCGTTCCTTGCTTTTCAGAATGGTAATTGTAGTAATGGTAACGTAGGCTCTGCCTATGTAACTGGTCAAGGCGGAACCTCTCCTTACTCAGTTCTTTGGAGCACAGGTGAGGATTCAACTACTATCGATAATCTCGGAGCAGGTACTTACGGCTTTACTCTTACGGATGCTAATGGATGTCAATTTATTGGTGATGTTACTATAGGAACTGAGCCATGCTGTAACGTAACCGATCCGGGAGAGATCGCAGCTGATCAATCAGACTGTGGTACATTCGATCCAGAAGCGTTTACAAGTGTTGCACCAGCAACAGGCGGAATAGGCCCTGTTGAGTATCTATGGTTGAGCGGAGAATGCGGAACCCCAGTTAATACTTGGACTGCACTTGCCAACTCAAACTCTGAGACATATGATGCTGGAATGACTACTGAGACAACGTGTTTCATCAGATGTTCTAGAAACGAAGGATGTACTTCATGGGTAGGCGAAAGCAACATCATTACCGTAACAGTTGGCCCAGGCTGCTGTGACAACGTAACTGATGGTGGCGAGATTGCTGCTTCTCAAGAAAGCTGTGGACCATTCGATCCAGCAGCATTTACAAGTGTTGTTGATCCAACAGGCGGTTCAGGAGACCTAGAATACGTATGGTTGATGAACGATGAGAATGTTCCGATGAACAACGGAAACAACGGTTGGGTAGAGATTCCTAACAGTAACTCAGCTACATACGATCCAGGAATGGTAACCGAGACTACTTGCTACATCAGATGTGCAAGAAGAGCCGGTTGTGTTCCTTACGTAGGTGAGAGCAACGTTATCTGTGTAACAGTTAACCCAGCAGACCTTACCGCTACTTGTACTCCAGTAAACGGAGATTGCAGTAACGGAAACGAAGGTTCTGCAAGTGTATCTGCAAGCCTAGGCGAAGCACCATACACGTATGAGTGGAGCAACGGAGCAACAACATCATCAATTGATGGACTTGCAGCAGGAACATACACAGTAACTGTAACAGATGCTAACGGTTGCACAGCAATGTGCGATGCAGTTGTAGAAGTTGAAGGATGCTGTAACGTAACTGATGGTGGCGAGATCGCTGAAGACCAAGAAAACTGCGGTCCATTTGAAGCCGCTGAGTTAACAAGTGTTGTTGACCCATCTGGCGGACTTGGAGACATGGAAATTGTCTGGATTATGAGAGTAGGTAATACTGGTCCGTGGCAAATAATTCCTGGTGCCGATGGATTGACTTATGCTCCAGGTCTTGTGTCTGAGACAACTCAGTACAGAAGATGTGCAAGAAGAGAAGGATGTACTTCTTACTTCGGTGAGAGTAACATCATTACCATCACAATCCTTCCTGGAGTTGAAGTTGAATGTGCAAGCGTTAGCGGAGACTGCGGAAATGGAAATATGGGAAGTGCAAGCGTTGATGTTCTTAACGGAGAAGCACCTTACACTTATGCTTGGAGCAATGGCGAAACGACTGCTGAAATCACTGGTCTTGAATCAGGTACTTACACTGTAGTTGTAACTGACGCTAACGGATGTACAGGAACTTGCACTGAGGAAGTAATTGTTACTCCTTGCTGTAACGTAACTGATCCAGGTGCTATCGCAGCGGATCAAACTAACTGTGTAGCATTCGATCCAGAGCCATTTACAAGTGTTGCACCAGCAACAGGCGGAATAGGTCCTGTTGAGTATCTATGGTTGTCAGGTGAGTGCGGAACACCAGTTAATACTTGGACTGCACTTCCAAACTCAAACTCTGAGACTTATGATGCGGGAATGCTTACAGAGACAACTTGCTTTATTAGATGTTCAAGAAATGTTGGATGTGGTCCATGGATTGGCGAAAGCAACATCATTACAATTACTATTTACAATAGCTTGAGTATTGAGTGTGCTAGCGTAAGCGGAGATTGTGGAAATGGAAACGTTGCAAGTGCAAGTGTTGATGTTCTTGATGGAACCGCGCCTTACACATACGCATGGAGCAACGGAGCTACATCAGCTTCAATCGAAGACATCCCTGCCGGTACTTACACGGTAACAGTAACAGACGCTAACGGATGTACGGCTAGCTGTACTGAAGAAGTAATTGTTACTCCGTGCTGTAACGTAACTGATCCGGGTGAGATTGCAGAATCGCAAACTAACTGTGGTCCATTTGACCCAGAAGCGTTTACAAGCGTTGCACCAGCAACAGGCGGAATTGGACCAGTTGAGTACTTATGGTTGAGAGGCGAGTGCGGAACTCCAGTTAGTAGCTGGACTCCAATCGCTAACTCAAACAGCGAAACGTTGGATGTGGATTCGGTATTCGAAACAACTTGTTTCATTAGGTGCTCACGTAACGAAAGCTGCGAACCATGGGTTGGCGAAAGCAACATCATCACAATTACCGTTTACCCAGCGCTGGAGTTAAGCTGCAACGGAGTTAACGGAGATTGTTCTAATGATAATGAGGCAAGTGCTACCGCACACATCGCAGGTGGAACAGAGCCTTACTCTGTCGTATGGAGTAATGGTGAAACCACCGCTTCAATCTTTGGATTGGATGCAGGTACTTACACTGTTCTTGTATCTGATGCAAACGGTTGTGAAGCTGAGTGTACAGTTACTGTTGAGGTGACTCCTTGCTGTAACGTAACGGACGGTGGCGAGATAGCCGCAAATCAAGAAAACTGCGGTCCATTCGACCCAGAAGAATTGACGAGTATCACTCCAGCAACTGGCGGAATCGGCCCAGTTGAGTATGCTTGGTACAGCGGTCCTTGTACAGAGACGAATGATCCAACGGCAATCCCAGCTGGATTCAGTTTAATTGTTGGAGCCACAGGAGAGTCTTACGATCCAGGTATGTTGGAAGAAACAACTTGTTTCATCCGTGTAGCTAGAAACCAAGGATGTGAAGAATGGTTAGGCGAAAGCAACATCATTACAATTACAATCAATCCTGCACCAGAACTTAGTTGTGTTGGTGTTGACGGAGACTGTGAAAATGGAAACATTGCTACTGCTAGCGTAACCGTTAGTGGCGCGCCATCTCCATTCACATATTTCTGGAGCAACGGAGCAGAGACTGCATCTATCGATAGTCTTGAAGCTGGTTCGTACACAGTAATTGTGACAGACGGAAACGGATGTGAGGCAACTTGCACCGCAGAAGTTGAAATCACTCCGTGCTGTAATGTTACCGATGGTGGTGAGATTGCTGAAAGTCAAGAAAACTGTGGTCCATTTGACCCAGACCCAATTGTAAGCATTACCCCAGCTACTGGAGGTATTGGTCCGGTTGAGTACGCTTGGTACAGCGGTCCTTGTCCGCAGGGCGATCCAACTATTGCGATTAATGGACCTCAGTCAGCAATTCCTGCAGGGTTTAGCTTAATTGTTGGAGCAACAGGAGCGTCTTACGATCCGAGTAACTTGGAAGAAACAACTTGTTTCATCCGTGTAGCTAGAAATAATGGTTGTGAAGAGTGGTTGGGCGAAAGCAACATCATCTCGATTACAATCAACGCTGCACCTGAGCTTGCTTGTTCTAGTATTGATGGAGATTGTGAAAATGGAAACGTTGGTTCTGCAAGCGTTAATGTGAGCGGAGCACCATCACCATTCAGTTATGCATGGAGCAATGGAGCAGAAACTGCTTCTATCGAAAACCTTGAAGCTGGAACTTACAGCGTAACAGTGACAGACGGAAACGGATGTGTTGATTCATGTTCTGTTGATGTTGAAGTTGTACCATGCTGTAATGTGACAGACGGTGGCGAGATTGCTGAAAGTCAAGAAAGCTGTGGACCATTCGATCCAGATGCAATTGTTAGCATTACGGATGCAACAGGCGGAATAGGCCCTGTTGAATACGCTTGGTACTGTGGACCATGTCCAACTGGTGACCCAACGTTGATTCCTGCTGGATTTGTACTTATCCCAGGAGCAACAGGAGCATCTTACGATCCTGAATACTTAGAGGAAACTAAGTGCTACATCAGAGTTGCGAGAAACGAAGGATGTACTGAGTGGATTGGCGAAAGCAACATCATCACCATCACGGTGAATGAAGTTCCTACGGTTGAGGTAGCTATTACTGGAGGGGTTAACCCAACATGTGATGGTGAGACAATCGAGCTTACTGCTCAAGCACCAAATGCAATTGACTTCTCATGGTCATCAGGACAAACAACTGCTTCTATCGAAGTAACTGAGTCTGGAATGTATGTGGTAACAATCACAGATGAGAACGGATGTACTGCAATGGACAGCATCGATATCGAATTCTACGAATTGCCAGAAGTTGAAATCGAACTTACAGGTGGAAATCCATTCTGTGATGGAGACAGCACTATGCTTACCGCAAACTGTGCAACTGCTACAGGATACATGTGGAGCACAGGCGAAACAGGAACAAGCATTTGGGTAACCGAAGCTGGAACCTACACTGTAGAAGTAGCTGACTCTAACGAGTGTACTGCATCAACATCTGTTGAGATTGAGGTGTACGAACTTCCAGAAGTTGAAATTTCGATTGACGGAAACAACCCACTATGTGCTGGAGATAGCGCTCTATTAACTGCGGTTTCACAAGGAGCAATGAGCTTCGAGTGGAGCAACGGTTCAACAGAAGCATCTATCTGGGTATACGAAGCGGGAGTTTACACTGTAACTGTTGTTGATGAAGTTGGATGTGAGAACACTGCGACTTACGAAGTAATCGAAGGACTTACACCACTGGTTGAGATTGTTGGAAACAACGAAGCTTGTGCTGGCGAATCAATCACATTAACTGCTGAGTATGCAGGAGGTGAGGCTGTTCTTTGGTCAACTGGTCAAACAACTCAAGAGATTACTGTTACAGAATCTGGCGAGTACTGTGTAATGACTGCCTCAATTGATGGTTGCCAAGCAGAAGCTTGTATCACAATTACAATCAATCCAAACCCAGAAGTTGAGGTGGAAATCACCTCCGGAAACAATCCGTTCTGTGTTGGAGATAGCATTGAGTTAACAGCCATGTCTCAGACAGCTGTTGGATACGAGTGGAGCAATGGTTCTACCGATGCTTCAATCTGGGTATCAACAGATGGTACTTATTCAGTAGAGGTTACCGATGCCAATGGATGTACCGCTGACGGAGAAACTGCCGTAGGTACGGTTGAGTCTCCAGAAGTGACTATCGAAGGTCCAACAGAGATGTGTATTGGAGACAGCGTTAGACTGACTGCTCTTACTGCTAAAGCTGCTGATCTTGTATGGTCAACTGGTGAGACTACAGAGAGCATCTGGGTATACATTGGAGGTGAGTACTGCGTTACTGCCACATCTAACTTCGGTTGTACAACAGAGGTTTGTATTACAATTACAGAATCTGAAGTACCTGATGTGTTTGCTGGTGATGACGTTGATATCTGTGTTGGAGACGATGTAATGCTAACAGCAACAGGCGGAGACCTAAATACGGTTTACACGTGGTATTTGGATGGAGAGTTGATTTCTGTATCACAGTCTATTACTGTGTCTCCAGGAATCGGATTATCTGAATACACGGTAGTTGCTGTCAATGAGTTCTGCAGCATTTCAAGCACCGACCATGTCAAGGTTTGGGTACATGATTATCCACTTGCTGGATTTGAGCGTGATCCTGCTGGAGACGTGCCGTTTGGTAGCGATGTGAATTTCACAGATACCACAATGGGTAATGTAACGGATTGGAGTTGGGACTTTGGAGATGGAATGACTAGCATGCTTCAGCATCCAAGTCACAACTATTCAGATCCAGGTTCTTACTGGGTAACCTTAATAGCATCTAACAATGGATGTGAGGATACAGCTGTAGCTGGCCTAGAGGTGAAGGTTATCATCGACATTCCAAACGTATTCACTCCGAACAACGATGGTGTTAATGATGTAATCTGGTTGCAAGGAACAGACCTTGAGCTGATTAAGATGACCGTCTTCAACAGATGGGGACACAGCGTATATGCAAGTGAAGGACGTCAGTTCAGTTGGTCTGGTAAGACAAGCGCTGGTGCCGACTGCGAAGCAGGAACGTACTACTATGTAATTGAAATGAATTACAAAGACGGAAACGTTAGCGAGCAAACAGGTTTCTTCACACTTATCAGAAATCAGTAAAATCTAAGCCGATATTTTTAAAGAGCCCTGAGAATTTTCTCGGGGCTCTTTTTTTGCGTCAAGGTTTTATCCTTAAATCGGTTGAGGTTCGATGCAATGACTTGAGCCTTCGACCAACAGCAATTTTCGTAGGATATATTGTATATTTTTGTTCCCCTGCCATTTTTTGACTTGACATCTAGAAACAACATCGACCGAAAGCGACATGAAACACTTTTTACAATTAGTAATTGCGGTATTCTTTTTAACCACCAGTTCTGTCTTTGCGCAGCAGGTTACACTTCAGTACACAGCCCCAAGCTCGGTTACCATTGATAATGTGGGTAACTATGGCTATACGCTTCCTAACCTAAACTTCACCCCAGGCATGTTTAATCTGGGTTGCCAGATTTCTGATGTGGATGTAATTATCAACTGGGCTAAAACTGCTGGGAGTTGTAATTCTCCAACAGGAGGTAACTCTTATCATAATGAAACTAGTTTTCGGGTGAACGCCCCGAGTGGCAGCCAGATTCTCGCGGTACCAGGTACTTGGTCAGGTGCAGCCACAACAACAAACGTAATTACCACGTTTAGTCAGGGCCCAGGTATACCATCGGGTACTCCCGTAACAGGAACTTTCGGTCCGAATAACGGAAACCTTACCGCTTACAACGGTCTTACCCCGTTCGGAAACTGGAACCTATCTGCAGGAGACAACGCAGCAGGTGATCCACTTTGTCTTGTGTCCTATTCCGTTAGAATTTCTACCGCGACTGACGCAACTCCACCAGCAATTACGGGAGCTCCAGGAAGTATAACGATTGCTGCGGCAAGCGGCCAGTGTTCAGCCGTGCACACTTGGACTACTCCAGGCACAACAGATGCTTGTGGTGCCACCATTGCTAGAACAGTTGGACCTCCAAGTGGAAGTACATTCCCTGTTGGAACAACTCCTGTTACTTATGTTGCTACCGATACCTATGGTAATACAACCACACACAATTTTTCTGTAACAGTTGTCGATGGACAAAGTCCAGGTCTCAACTGTCCAGCCAACGTAACGGCTATTGCGCCAACAGGTAGTTGCGCAGCTATTGTATCTTTTACTACGCCAGTTGCTACAGATAACTGCCCTGGTCCAACTGTTGCTCAGTTAACTGGTCCAACTAGTGGGTCTAGCATGCCGGTAGGAACACAATCTGCCAGCTTCAGGGCAACAGACGGTTCAGGAAATACTACCGATTGCTCGTTCACATTAACCGTTGTGGATATTGAGGATCCAGTGCTAACATGTCCGGCAAACATTAATGTAGTTTCTACTACAGGAAATTGTGGTGCTGTAATTAATTACACAACTCCGGTAGGAACGGATAACTGTCCTGGTGTTTTAACTGTTTTAACGGCTGGATTTGCAAGCGGTTCAACCTTCCCTTCAGGAACAACAACCGTTTCGTATTTGTCTACTGATGCTTCTAGCAATACTGAATCATGCTCATTCACGGTAACGGTAAGCCCAGTGCCTAACGGAAATATGTCTTTGTCGCCATCTCCTATTTGTCAAGGAGATCAGACTCTTATTACGTTTAATTTCACATCAGGAACACCGCCTTATAATGTGTCTTTTACAGACGGTATTTCAACCTTTAACGTTAACGGTGTTGTAACTGGCAGCACTTACACTATAACGCCCCCTACATCAGTTACTTATAGCTACACAGCCATTCAAGATGCTACTGGTTGTGCTAGAACAACTGCATTTGGAGGGACGACTTCGGTTGTAGTTACTCCGCTTCCGCTTGTATCATTTACAGGATTGGATGCGGTGTATTGTGAATCAGGCGCAAACATTTCGCTTTTTGGTAGCCAGGCTGGAGGAACTTTCTTTGGAACGGGTGTAACCAATTTAGGTGCAGGTTTAGGAACGTTTAGTCCGTCAGCGGCAGGACCAGTTGGCCCTCATGATGTTACTTACACCTTCACAGATATTAATAGTTGTACCGATACAGATGTACAGCAGGTTCTTGTAGATGAGCAGCCCGTTGCCAATGCTGGTTCTGGTGGCAATGAGTGTGATTTAGAATTCGCGTTTGCAGCTGTTCCTTCTGTTGGTATTGGCACTTGGACTATGGTTAGTGGTCCAGGAGTTCCTTTTTTCTCAAACATTAATATGGCTTCATCAATTGTTCAAGTTTCTGCTATTGGAGCATATGTTTTCCAATGGTCCGAAGTGAATGGTGAATGTTCGGATTCTGATCAAATTACAGTCAATTTCTATGCAGTTCCAGTTGCAAATGCTGGTTTTGGAGGGTCGGAATGTGATTTTGATTTCACATTCGGTGCTATCGCAAGCGTTGGTACTGGCACATGGACAGCATCAGGCCCCGGCACTGTAGTTAGCTACGTACCGAATGCCAACAGTCCGAATGCGGTTGTAACCGTGGACACGTATGGGACATACACGTTTACTTGGACTGAAAACAATAATGGCTGTACCGCTTCTGCCAATACATCCGTAACATTCGAACAACTGCCTGTAGCCGATGCTGGAGTTGGCTCCGATCAATGTGATCTTGACTTTACGTTTGCGGCTGTTCCTTCTGTTGGAAATGGATTGTGGACTGCCGTTGGTCCTGGAATAGCAACATTTACCGCTGCAAATAGCGCTACTTCTACCGTAACGGTTAGCAATTATGGTACATACGTTTTTACATGGACTGAAACAAACGGAAACTGCGTATCTGTAGATCAGCTTACTATCAACTTTTATCAGCAGCCTGTTGCAAACGCTGGTGATGGTGGAGATGTGTGTGACTTAGATTACGACTTTAACGGTACAGCAAGTGTTGGCGTTGGAGTTTGGACATACACAGGCCCAGGCACTGCAACATTTGACGATGATAGTGACCCAGCTACGAGTGTTACGGTATCTGTTTATGGTGCTTACAATTTCACCTGGACAGAAACAAACGGTACGTGTTTTAACAGCGGATCTGTTTTAGTAAATTTCTTTGATCAGCCAGTTGCAAATGCTGGTATAGGCGGAGATGCTTGCGACTTAGATTTCAGTTTAACAGGTGTTGCTTCTGTAGGTGTTGGACTTTGGACAGCAAGCGGACCTGGTACAGCAACCTTCGATGATGATTTGTCTGCAGCAACGGATGTTACCGTTTCTACTTACGGAACATACACATTTACCTGGACTGAGATTAGCGGTGTTTGTATAGACGCGGCTTCAGTAACCGTTAATTTCTACGAGCAGCCAGTTGGTGATGCAGGAACTGCTATTGACGAATGCGATTTGAACGCACTTCTATCTGCCAACACAAGTGTTGGAATAGGAGCATGGTCTCAAACAGGAGGTAGTGGAACTGCAAGTTTTAATAATCCTGCGTCTCCTACATCTCTAGTTACTGTTGACGCTTATGATACTTACGAGTTCACATGGACCGAAACAAATGGTTCTTGTACTGATGCGGCTACTGTATCTGTTAGTTTCTTTGAGCAACCAGTTGCTAATGCCGGTGCAGGAGGACAAGAATGTGATTTAGACTTTGATTTAGCAGCGGTTGTCAGCGTTGGTACTGGTCTTTGGACGGCTTCTGGCCCAGGTACGGCAATATATTCTGATGATACTGATGCAAACGCAACCGCCACGGTTTCTTTGCCTGGTGTTTACACCTTCACATGGACAGAAACAAACGGTTCTTGTTCGGATGATGCCACTGTTCAAGTGTCATTCTTTGACCAACCACTTGCAGATGCCGGAACTAGTGTGGATCAGTGCGATTTGAACTTCACTTTCAATGGTGTGGCAAGTTTCGGAACAGGAACTTGGGCCTACACTGGACCTGGGGTAGCTTTCTTCAGCAACCCTAATAGCGCAACGGCATCGGTTACGGTAGATACTTATGGCGCTTATGATTTCACTTGGACAGAAGTAAACGGACCATGTTCTGACAACGCCATGGTTTCGGTGAACTTCTACCAACAGCCGGTTGCTGATGCAGGAACTGGCGGAGCCGAATGTGATCTTGATTTCGACTTATCTGGAACTGCGAGTGTGGGAGTTGGTACTTGGACCTACGTTGGACCAGGTAACGCAACCTTTGCACCAAACACAAACGATCCGGCTGCTACTGTTACAGTTGATGCCACTGGCCAGTACACATTTACGTGGACAGAAGACAACAACGGATGTACAGATTCTGAGGATGTGTTAGTTGATTTCAATCCACTGCCAACAGTATCGTTTAGCGGTTTAGCTGCTTCATATTGTATTGATCAGACTACACCAGTTCCACTTACCGGTTCTCCAAGTGGAGGTTCATACAGCGGTCTCGGTATTAGCGGCAATAGCTTCGTTCCATCAGTTGCTGGAGTCGGAACAATCTTTATCACCTACACATTTACAGATGGTAATGGTTGTACTAACAGCCAAGAGCAAACGGTTGATGTAAACGGTCTTCCAAACGTTTCTTTTACTGGTTTAAACTTGGAGTATTGTGAGGACGATGCTACAGTTTACTCCTTAGTTGGAGCGCCATCAGGAGGTGCGTTCTCAGGATTAGGAATTACCGGAGATGATTTCATTCCAGTTAGTGCTGGAGATGGTGTCCACACCATTAGCTACACCTACACCGATCCTTTTGGATGTACAAGTTTTGATGAACAGGATGTAACTGTAAACGAACTTCCAGTAGTAAGTTTCACAGGACTTTCTGCATCATACTGCGAGAATGCTTCTAGCGCAAACTTGGTAGGTAGCCCAACCGGAGGAACGTTCTCAGGTACAGGAATTATAGGAGCTCAGTTTAGCCCTGTTTCTGCGGGTGTGGGAATTCACACTATAACATACACGTATACAGACGGAAATGGTTGTACGAATTCTACAACGTTGGACGTAACAGTTAACGATTCGCCACTTCCAGTAATAACTCCTATTGGAACGTCTGAAATCTGTGCTGGTCAAAACCTGACGTTGAATGCAGGATCAGGATATTCTGTATACAACTGGAGTAACGGTACAAATGGCCAGACTACGACTGTAAATACGGCAGGAACCTACAACGTTATTGTAACTACCGCTCAAGGATGTTCTGGAACATCAGCTGCGGTTCAAGTAGTTGTTAATCAGCCACCTGTTGTTGCTCTCGGAAACGACACAACGATTTGTACTGGTTCGGTTATTAACCTTGATGCTGGAAACCCGGGTTCAACCTACGCTTGGTCTACGTTTGAGATTACTCAAACCATTAATGTTACCACAACCGGTGCATATACTGTAACTGTAACCGATGGTAATGGATGTACTGGATCCGATAATATCGCTGTTTCAGTCAGTAATCTTCTCGACCCAGTAATCGTTGCTAGTGGCCCATTAACTTTCTGTAATGGCGATTCGGTAACTCTTACCACTGGCGCGTTTGATTCATACTTATGGAGTACTGGTAGTGCAAATCAATCGGTGACTATTCACCAATCTGGAGTTGTTGAACTTCAGGTTTGGGATCAATTTGGATGTAGCGGTAGCGATGATGCGATTGTATCGGTATTGCAATTGCCAAACGCGGCTATTACTCCAAATGGCACAGTTGCCATTTGTGACGGTGATTCGGCTACACTTTCCTCAGTTGGAAGTTTTGCTAGCTACTCTTGGTCTCCAACCAATGAATCTTCATCCTCAATAGTTGTAAACAGCGCAGGCACTTACACACTTACGGTAGAGCATTTAACTAATGGATGTTTGGAGACATCAGATCCGGTTGAAGTTGTAGTTAACGTTACAATACAACCGACCATTGTGCCAAGCGGACCTATTGAGTTCTGCGATGGAGGAAGTGTTAGTTTGAGCGTTGCACCTGGGCCATACAATTCATATTTGTGGACAAGTGGTTCAACAACACCTTCAATTGTAGTTACAGAAACTGGCGATTACGGAATAACTGTGCTTGATGCCAACAACTGTATAGACAGCACACTTCTTGCCAACACAATTCATATCGAAGTTTGGGACCCACAGCCAATGGCTGCTCAGCAAGGAGATAGTGTGGTTGTTACAAACGGTCCGTTTTCAACATACCAATGGTACTTGAATGGCGCCCCAATACCAGGCGCAACAAATGAGTTTTATTTACCATCAGTAAGCGGAAACTACCTCTGTGAAGTAACCGATGAAAATGGTTGTGTTGCTACCTCATTTAATGTTGAGTTCACATTCACCGGAATATTCGATGTAGTGTATGACTATGAAATAAGTCTATATCCAAACCCAACAAACGGGCTGTTTACATTGGAAGCGGACCTAGGGTCTACGATGGATGTTGTGTTGAGCTTCAGCGATATTACAGGCAGAGAGATAATAGCTCCAGAAAGTCTGTCGAGTGTTTCTTCATTAAGAAGAGAATTCGATATTTCTCACTTGGATAAAGGGGTTTATTACATCCAGTTGTCAACCTCAGAGGGAATGGTGGTTAAACCAATCGTAAGAGATTGATAGGATACGTGTTTTAACAAACAGTTAGCAAAGGCCCGATTTAGCATCGGGCCTTTGTTTTTGCCATCATCTTCTGTAATTATCATTGTTACAAAATGGTTTCCGCTTCAATTCCTCATTTTGTGGGTTGCATTTGTCGAATGAAAAAATATTAATTTCGATGGTTAGGTTTAATAGCTTGAAAAACTTACAACCCCCTCTCATGAAAAGACTTTTACAATTCCTATTGTTATTGGTTCTAACCGCAGGCACAGCCTATGGTCAAACAGTTTCAAAACTCTACAATCCCCTTAATTCTGTCACCATCGATGGAGTTGGAAACTACGGCATGGCGCTTACTGGCGTTTCATTCAGTGCTTCCGATTTTAGCCTTGGTTGTGCGGTTACAGACGTTGATGTAGTTATTTCTTGGGCAAAAACGGACGGAACATGTACTGCACCTGGTACGGGCAACTCGTTTCATGCTGAAACCAGTTTTAGAATTAACGGACCAACCAACTCAGAGATTCTAGCGTTGCCTGGAACTTGGTCTGGTTCTGCATCTACTAACTCTGTGATTACCACATTCAGTGATGGTAACCCAATTCCTAGTGGCACCCCAGTTACTGGAACTTTTGGACCCAACAATGGGGTATTGGCAGATTTCAACGGTCTTTCTCCATTCGGAACATGGAATTTGGATGTGGGAGATAACGTTGCTGGTGATCCGGTTTGCTTTGATTATTACGAGGTTTTTGTAACCACAGCTGCAGATAATACCGCGCCAGTTTTAACAGTTCCTGCTAACATTACGGTAAATGCCAATGCAGGTCAGTGTGCTACAACAGTAAGCTATACTGCACCTACAGCCACTGACCTTTGTGGAGTTACAGTAACTCAAACAGCAGGTTTGCCAAGTGGTAGCTCATTCCCTGTAGGGGTAAATACGGTTACTTTCCAAGCAGCCGACCCTTATGGTAATGTTGATACAGAAAGTTTTACGGTAACTGTTGTCGATGCTCAGCTACCAGTAATCAGTTGTCCAGGTACTGTTTTCGCAGGATGTAATCCTGTTGTGAACTATCCACTACCTACCGTAACTGATAACTGTCCAGGAGCAACGGTTAATCTTGTAAGCGGACCTGCAACTGGGGCTACGTTCCCAACCGGAACTACAACCGTTTCATACCAAGGATTAGATGCGTCAGGCAACACAGCGGCTTGTTCTTTCGATGTAATTGTAGATACCGAATCAGTCGAGCCGACCTCTATCACTGCAAGCGCAACCACTGTTTGTGCTGGAGATGCTGTTGCATTGACGGTCAATGGAGGTTCTCTCGGAACTAACGCACAATGGTTATGGTACATCGGTAGCTGTGGAGGTCAATTAGTTGGCGCAGGTACTACAATCTCTGTAAACCCATTATCTACTGCTAACTATTACGTTCGAGCTTCTGGTCCATGTAATCAAACTGCATGTGTGGATGTACTTATAAACGTTACCGCTGCACCTTCTGTCGGATTCAGTGGTATTACTAGTCCTAGTGCTTGTGGCGCTGCAGATGGTACCATAACCGCTGTTACAAGTGGAGGTACGCTGCCGTACACATACGCATGGAGCAATGGTGGCTTTAGTCCAACTATTTCTGGACTTCCTGCAGGACCATATGAGGTTACGGTTACTGATGCAACAGGTTGTTCTGATAACTCTTCAGTATCACTTAATGATCCAGGAGCATCTATTGTATCGCTTGTAAGCGATGATTTCGATCAATCAATTTGCGCTGGAGATGCTGTAACGTTTACTGCTTCTGGAGCATTTCAATATCAGTACTTCGTTGATGGTGTGCCGGTAACTACCCAGAACCCCTGGTTGACTACGGCATTGCAAGACGGAGAAACGGTTTATGTGACTGGTACAGATTTTAACTTCTGTTCATTTACAACACCAGGAATCAGCTTCACGGTATTGGAAAACCCAATTATTGATGAAACCGTTACAGATCCATCTGCCTGCGCAACTGCAGATGGTACAATCCTAACTTCAGTTTCAGCTGGTCTTCCTCCTTATGTATATTCTTGGGCAACAGGACAAACAGACCCTAACATTTCTGGATTGCCTGCTGGGCCTTACGTGGTTACTGTAACAGACGATAACGGATGTTCTAGTTCAGAAACGTATGCCCTTAGTGATCCAGGCGCAGCGCCAGTTACTCTTGCAAGTAGCGAGGATCCAACTAATGAAATTTGTGATGGTGAAAGCGTAACATTCACGGCTTTTGGTTCAGTGGATTACCAATTCTTTGTTGCTGGCCTTTCAGTAGGAACTATTAACCCATATGTAACTGCTAACCTTGTTGATGGTGAATCTGTAGTTGCTACAGGAACCGATGCAAACAACTGTACCGCTACAAGTAATATCATCATTCCTATTGTTAACCCAGGACCGATTATTACACTTATAGCAGACGATGCTGATACAACAATTTGTATCGGTCAGAGTATTTCATTCTTCGCCTCAGGTGCTCTTTCTTATGAGTTCTTTGTTGATGGAGTTTCTCAAGGACCATCTAGTCCAACAACAGTATTTGTTACATCAACTCTTACAAACGGACAGGTTGTAACTGTTGTAGGTACCGATGCTAACGCTTGTGACGTAGAAAGTGCTGGAATTCCGGTTACTGTTAATCCGAGCCCTACAGTTGCTATCACCAACACTTCAGACCCAACATCTTGTGGTGCTACAGATGGCGCAATTACTGCGGAAGCTTCGGGTGGAACACCGGCTTACACCTATACTTGGAGCAATGGCGGAGTAGGACCAACACTAGCTTTCCTTAATGCAGGAAACTACTTTGTTCTTGTAACTGACGATGCTGGATGTACTGCAGCAACTAGCGCCTCACTTAGCGATGTTGGTTCTAGTCCGGTAACACTTACTTCTAGCCCAGTAAATAATACAATTTGCGGTGGCGAGTCGGTAACATTTGAAGGTACTGGGGCATCTACATATGTGTTCTTTGTAAATGGTCAGCAGGTATCAACTACCAATCCGTTCATTACAGATACGTTGATGGATGGAGACATCATAGCGGTAATGGGACTCGATACACAGCTATGTGCTGCAACTAGTGCACCAGTTACTTACACCGTTCATCCAGAAATTCAAATTGGTATTGTTTCTCAAATTAACCCTTCAGCTTGTGGAGCTGCAGACGGACAAGCAAATGCCATTGTAATTGGTGGAGTTCCGGCTTACGGTTTCTTATGGACAGACGGACAAACAACTCAGAATGCAGTTGGATTGGCCGCTGGTGCTTATGCAGTAACAGTAACTGATGCAAACGGATGTCAGTCTACTGATGCGGTAGCATTGAGTGATCCAGGAGGCTTCAATGTCACCTTGTTGGCCTCTCCATCAGATTTAACAATTTGTGAGGGAACCTCTATCGAGTTCACAGCTTCAGGGGCTGATACATACGAGTTCTTCGTGGATGGAATTTCAGCTGGTTCAACTAATCCTTATACAAACGCTACAATCACAGACGGCCAATCGGTTGTTGCAACAGGAACGGATTTAAACAACTGTACTGTTACAAGTCCAAGTTTAACGTACACGGTTCTCTCTTTACCTTCTGTTTCATTTACTCTAAGTGCTACTGCGTGTTCAGATGATGAATTGGTTGTGTTGACAGGAGGTACACCACTTGACGGTTTCTACACCGTGGTTTATGATGGCTTCCCAATTGTTGGAGACCTATTCTTCCCAGACCTTGCAGGAGCTGGTTCTATCAATGTAGACTACACGTACGAAGCGCAAAACGGATGTTCTGTAACCGTATCTGACGACTACGTAGTGCTTATGTCTCCAGAAGTGAATTTGGGTAACGATACAACTGTTTGTAGCATCACCTTAGATGCTGGTCCTGGTTACAGTTCTTACGCTTGGAGCACGAGCGAAACGGACCAAACAATTGATGTAATTATCACAGGAGTGTACGAGGTAATTGTTGAAGATGCCAATGGATGTACAGGAATGGATCAAATCGGAATTACCGTGAATCCAATCCCATCTCCAAACGTTACACCAAACGGAATTGTTGAATTCTGTATTGGAGATTCAGCAGTGCTTACCGCATTCCCGGGTTATTCATCTTACGCTTGGTCTACCGGTTCTACTACCAACGTAACGGCAGTTTATACTTCTGATACGGTTACTGTCACAGTAACAAACCAGTATGGTTGTGAAGCAATCTCAGAGGTAATTACTCAAATGAATGAGCCACAACCAGGAGCGGTGGTTACTTGGGATGGCCCACTAGAATTCTGTATCGGTGGTGATGTTCACTTAGATGCTGGACCAGGATACGCTTCTTATCTATGGAGTCATGGTTCTACAACTCAGGTTGTTACCGTTATCGAATCTGGAGAATACACCGTAATCGTTCTAGACGGAAATGGCTGTATAGATAGCTCGATGGTTGCTGACCCTGTTTTAGTTACTGTTTGGGATCCAAATCCACTGGTAGAGGAAGCTGGAGACATGCTTACAATTACAAATGCAACAGATTTCGTAGGATTCCAGTGGTTCTATAACGGAAACCCTATTCCTGGAGCGACAGGTTCTACTTACGACATTTCTGGTTCAGGTAGTGGTAACTACATGGTTTGTGTAGTAGATGATCAAGGTTGTGAAGGTTGTTCATTCATTTACGAAATGACATGTTGTGTTGGAATTGAAGAAGCCAATTTTGATGGTGATGTCAATGTTTATCCAAACCCAAACAACGGACAGTTTACTGTAGAAGTGGAGCTTCTTCAATCTCGTAACGTGAGCATTGGACTTTACGATATGGTTGGAAAGCAAGTATGGCTAGATGATGCAATTGGAACAACAAGCCAGTTGCGTAAGCAATACGACTTAAGCGAGATGCCTGATGGAGTTTACTTCCTGCGCATTTTTGCAGACAATCAGATGACTGTCATGAAAGTGATTAAACAACAATAAAAGAAAACGGCTCCGAAAGGAGCCGTTTTTGTTTCATTATGTATCGTCTTTCTGTTCTCTGTGCCTTGGCTCTCGTTATCTCCTGCAGTCAGACCGAAAATGAAAACCAAGCTGATTCCAAAGAGAAGGAACTGGTTGGTGGACCGCTTGAAATGTTTCCTTCCGCGACAACCTTTTCAGATGATTGGTCTCGGGAAAACACGATGGTTTATCATGTATTAGGAGAGCCAGATAATATGCATCCTACTAATGGAGGCTCCGCGCTTAAGTCGTTCATTTTTACGTTAACTCAAGCACATTTACTAGAGCCCGATTCTAAAAGTCCATCAGGACTCAAACCTGGCTTAGTCCAATCCATGCCGGTTGTTTCTGGAGATGGTCTTGCGTACACCTATAAACTACGTTCAGAACCGAAGTGGGACAATGGAACAGCCATAACTGTTGGTGACGTAATCTTTAGTCTAATGGCTGCAAAATGCCCTTTAACGAACAACCCACATCTGAAGCCGTATTTAGAGAATCTTAAATCAATCAAAATCGACTCGTCAAATGAACTAAGCTTCACAATAATTATGAAGGAAAGAAATGTTCTTAATATGGCGTTTCTAACAGGTTTTCCATTGATGCAAGAAGCTTATTGGGATAGCGCTATGACGCTTCGCAAGTACACTTTTCAGCAGTTTGACGATGAAAAATTTAACCCCGATTTTGAACCAAAGTTGCAGTTATGGGCGACCGAATTCAATAGTGCCAAGTATTCAAGAAACCCCGAGTACCTAGTTGGTATAGGGCCGTACCGTTTTCACGATTGGAAACCAGGTCAATCTTTCAAATTAATCAGGAAAACAGCACATTGGACTTTCCAAAAACCATCAGAAGTTGGGCCTGACGAAATAATATTTAAAATTAACGCTGATCCTAATTCACATATGCTTGAGTTCAAAACGCAGGTTTATGATGGCTCTCAATATCTTGCTTCTAAAGACCTATACACTCTTCAGAACAACGAAGCGTTTTCAAATAATTACAATTCAGCGGTAATCCCAAGTTACAATTACACGTACTTGGGATTAAATTGTAGACCCGATGGTATCAAACATCAAAAACTGTTTAACGACCCACTTGTTAGAAGAGCCATTGCGCATGCAATTCCTTATGATGCAATCAATGAGATTGTGAATTTTGGTTCGGCCAAGCGAGTCGCCGGTCCTGTGTCGCCATTGAAAGAGGAGTGCAATTCAGAACTCTTACCAATCGATTTTAATCTTGACAATGCCGCTGAAATTTTGGGTAAATCTGGTTGGATTGACACTGATGGCGACAACATTCGAGATAAAATGATTGATGATATTCGAGTTCCGTTTAAGTTCGATTTACATTACTTGAATGCACCAGCAAGCTGGACTACGCAGGCAAGTTTAATAGCTGAATCTCTTAAAGAAATTGGCGTGGAGTGTAATCCTGTTGCAATGAGTTTTGCGGTGTTGAGACAGCGAAATAAGTTACACGATTTCGATGCCATGCTAAGTGCTTGGGCAGGTTCGTCATTACCAGAAGATTACGCACAAATTTGGGGAACAGAATCTTGGGCCAATCAAGGGTCAAATTACGTAGGATTTGGAAACCCTGCCGCTGACCAATTGATTGATTCCATCAAATTCGAAGTGAATATTGAAAAGCGAAATGCACTTTCGTTTCAATTACAAGAATTGATTTACAAAGAGCAGCCGTACGTGTTTCTATTCGCTTCAACCAAACGGATTGTTGCGCATAAAAGGTTTTCAAACGTTACGGTAAGCTCCGAACCACCACATGTATTTCTTCATGATTGGCGGCTCGGGTCTAATGTTCTCATCAAGGATGAGCAGGTTCCGTAGTTTAAGCTCGTAAATGGTAGCTCTTCGGCTGAACAAAGGTTCGAATACCAGCATGAGAAAGCGTTGAGCCTAGGCCAGAAGCGCCACGCCCGCTCCAAGGAAGATTTGGACTTACGCGATCACAACAATTCCAGTAAACAGTACCAGAATTGAGCTGACTCATTAATTCTAATGCTCGGTCTTCGGTAGTGGTGTAAACAGCAGATGTAAGCCCATAAGGCGTGTCTAGCATCAATCCGATTGCTTCCGCATCATCTTTCACCTTCTGAATGCCGATAATTGGTCCAAAGCTCTCATCCACCATCACCTTCATGGAGTGGTCAACGTTAGATAGCACAGTAGGCTCGAAATAGAATCCTTTTCGGTCCAATCGCTTTCCTCCCAACAAAAGTGAAGCACCTTTTTTAATCGCGTCCTTCACTTGCTCCTCTAAAACAGCCATTTGCTGTGGACGCGTAAGCGAACCAAGGAACACACCTTCTTCTGTGGGATTGCCCACTTTCATTTGTTTAACCTCTTCTAAGAATGCCGAGACGTAGTTGTCATAGATTTTCTCGCTCACGTAAATTCGTTCAACAGCACAGCAGCTTTGCCCGTTATTGTAAAACGCCCCTTCTACACCAGCTGCGGCAGCTGCTTTCACGTCCACATCTTCGCAAACGTACATTGGGTCTTTGCCTCCCAATTCCAATCCAACCGGAACTAGCTTGCTAGCCACACGCTCCGCAATGTATTTTCCAGTGGCATAAGAGCCAGTAAAAAAGTATCCATTTAGAGGTAGTGCAAGAAGCGCTTCGCCAGCTTCTTTGTCTCCAATTACCACTTGAAAAACATCTTTCGGAATGCCAGCTTTCCACAGCATTTCTGCCATGTTTAAACCTGTTAACGTGCTGTATTCAGATGGCTTATAAAGCACCGCATTTCCACCAATCAATGCAGGAATAAATACGTTCATACCCACTAAAATTGGGTAGTTCCATGCAGAGATGTTGGCAATTACGCCAAGAGGTTCGTAGGCAAGTTTTTCTCGTGTTGCCCCTTCGGAAACCATCCATTCTTCAGCCAAATATTTCTCACTGTTCGCTACAAAATACTGGCTTCGACCAACCCCGCCATTAATTTCTCCTTTAGCCTGTCCAAGTGGTTTTCCAACTTCTGCAGTGAGGTCGGCTGCAATTTTATCTGCATTAGCTAACATCAATTCATTGAACTTAGCAATGCAAGAAATACGCTCGTTTAGCGGAACCTTCGCCCATTGCTTTTGAGCTGTTTTGGCAGTGTCGAATTTGGTTTGAATGCTAGCTACTGTATCAGCAGATACTTCTTTGATAACCGCTTCCGTAGCGGGATTAATGATTTTCATTTATCTGTTTTAACGAATGATAGAAATGTGTCTACAATCTTGAGTGGGTCAATGAGTTTGTCGCCTAGGGTATGAAAGAATTCAGGGTGCCATTGCACGCCCATTACTTTACCAGGTTCAGCATCTTCCAAAATAAAGGCTTCTAACATATCATCTTCCACGCAATAAGCCTCAGGTAACAATCCTTTTCCAAGGGTTTTAACTCCTTGATGATGAACTGAGTTTACCATCGGGTTCTTAGCGCCTGAGTATAATTTTTCCAATAATCCATCTTCTTCAAACCGAATTTTATGATGCACTTTATCGTACTCAATCGCATCTCGATGTTCGATGCTGTTCTCGCGTTGTAGGGCAATATCTTGGAAGAGAGACCCTCCGTAATAGGCGTTCATTAATTGAAAGCCACGGCAAATACCCAAAACGGGTTTTTCTTGCTTTAAGAAAAGTGCCATTAATTCCAACTCGTACTCATCTCTAATTCGGTCTCCAAGCCATCTTCCAATAGGCTTTTCTCCGTAGGTTTCTGGAGCAAGATCGGCACCGCCTTGAAGTAGTAGACCGTCCATTTCTAGAATTATGGCGAGCTTCTCTGCTTTAGGCAATTCAGGAATCAGCACAGGCATCACTCCGGGTCGAGCGATATATTGGGCCATATCGTTTTCGAGATACAAAAGGGTTTTTGGCCCAAAGGTTGCTCTGTCTAAATCAGGATGGAAAAAACACGCAGAAACTCCAATTTTAATCATGCGTCAAAGATACATCGGCAATACGTCCGTGCTTGTTCCGTTGGTTAACTTTATCCACTATTGAGACAACTGTTTAACATATTGCTACTGCTGCTTCCGCTGACAATTTCAGCGCAGAAAGTGAATTGGGAATCAACCACGGTAAGTTTCGGTACGGTACGCGATTGGAACAGTCCACCTGCTGTGTTCAGATTCAAGAATACGGGTAATAAGCGGCTCATGTTCTTGCCGCAAAAACACGCGCGAGACGTTTTGGTTAGCTACCCAAATAGAGCCATTGAACCTGGCCAAACAGGAGAAATCAAAATTCTTTACTATACCGCAGAAACGGGAAGTTTTTCTAAGACAATAGAGGTTTTTACCAATGCTTCAAATCGTGCGGAAAAACTTACTATAAAGGGAAATGTTAAAAGCATTTATGCTGATGCACTTACGGCTTGTCCAACGTTTCAAAGCACGCCAGCAGTACGTTCAACAAAACCGAATGTGGTTCAAGCCGTTGATGTCGAAACGAATCTTCCGATACCAAATGTCCAGATTGAGATTTATGACCGAGGCCTTCGCAAGGCAATCAATGGAACCAATTTAGACGGGGTCGCAGTTAACTGGATTGAACCAGGAAAGTACATAGCCATAGCTGCCAAAAACGGCTATGAAAAAGCCGAGGCAGAGATTGTTTTCACAAAGAGAGATAGAAATCAGGTTGTTTATTTGAAACGGACATCGACAGAAGTGGAAGATGAAATTGAGGAGATTGTATATGATAGATGGGAAGAGTCTGAACCCGGAATAACGGTTGTCAGAAATTCTAAAACTGTGCTTACCACAGAAGATGATACTACAATTGAAGAGGAGTTTGATTTGGGAATTAATACTGACAATCAGTGGGAGGAAGCTAGTCCTGAAATCACTAAACAACCTGTTGTAGCGGATGTCGAGGAAGAAAAATTTGACTTAGGTATTTCTACGAATGAGCAATGGGAAGAACCAGTGATTGACGAAGTGGAAATTGTTGCTGATCAGGAAATAATTGAGGAGGAATTCGACTTAGGTATTACTACCAATGAGTTGCTAGAAGAAGAGGTTATTGAGCCCAAACCTAAACCTGCTGTGGAGAAAGTAGTCCCAATTGAGCCAGTAAACGTGGAAGAAGCCGTAGAGGCTGCGTTGGCCGAATCTGAAGTGTCAATTTCTAGCGTTAAACCTCAATTAGTGTTGGAATCAGAACCAGAATTTTCTTCAGAAAAGTATCGCCCAAATAATGTTTTGCTTTTGTTGGATGTATCTGGTTCTATGAAAGATGACGATAAAATGGATAAGCTAAAATCGTCCATTCGAAGATTGGTTTTAATGCTCAGAGAAGTGGACGTTCTTACCATTATTGCCTACAATTCAAGTTCGTGGGAAGTTTTGCCACCAACGCCTGTTAAGGACAATCTTGCGATTTTGTCTTTGGTAGATAGCTTGGAGGCAACTGGGTACACCAATGGAGTGAAAGGATTAGAATCGGCTTACGAGAGTCTAGAAAAGCAGCTTATAAGCGGAGGTAACAACCAATTAATTATTGCCACCGATGGAAAGTTCAACTCATCCAAATTTTCGGAAAAGGATGCAGTGAATATGGTGAAGTCTAATTCTGATAAAGGAATTGTTTTGTCCATTATCGGATTTGGAGACGATAGAGAGGCGGGTAGGTTGATGAAAAAATTGGCTAGCCTTGGCTCAGGAAGTTTCCTTCAAGTGAAAGAAAATGAAGACCCAACAGAATTGTTGGCAGAAGAGATTAAGAACAGGTCTCGGGTTGAAATCTCTGACTAAACACCTTAGAATTTTAGGCAATAAAAAGCCGTAACGAATTCGTTACGGCTTTTTTTTAGTGGGTTTTAATCAATGATTATGACCAGAATGATCTGTTCCGTCATTTACATCGTGCTCAGCAGGCGGGTTAACCACACCTTTAATTCTAAGCACTTTGGCAGATTCAACAGCGTTTGAGGTCAGAGTAACGGTCTTCTCAAAAGCACCAGTTCTCTTGGTGTCGTAATGCACCTTTATAACTGCAGTTTCTCCTGGTCCGATTGGCTCTTTTGGCCATTCTGGAGTTGTACATCCGCAAGAACCTTTCGCATTTGAAATAATCAATGGCTCAGTTCCAACATTTGTGAATTTGAACTCGCGGTTACCGTCCGAATCATTTTCGATAGTTCCGTAATCCAATGTTTCCGTTTCAAATTTGAATGCTGCTCCGCTTGCCGCTTTATCTTGAGCCAAGGCGAATGTTGAAGTTGCCAAAAGTGCAACGAATGCAATAATTGTGTTTTTCATAATTGAGATTAAATAGATTTCAGATTGATGATTTCAAAAATGAGCATTAATTATTGTTCTACATACTTTTTTAGACCAGCAATACTTAACGCAAACCCTCTATTAATTGGGTTTCTATATTGCCAAAGGACAAAAGGCGCAAGTATTCCCGTCATTTTTAGAGTAGAATGATATTGCGTTTTTCCGTTTGATAGTTCAAATAGCACCTGTATTCTATCCGTTTTCAGTATTGCTCCATAATTAATTCCGTACCGTAATTTTGTTGGCACCGAAATCTCAAAGAACTTCTCGGTTTGGTTAGTTGGTTTCCTACCTGGAAACATATTAGCGTACATGGTAATTGAGCCACCTTCTCTGAAATCGCACTTTACTTTCGGGCAAAATTCATTCCAAAGCCCGTAGTTTTCAAAATTTGTAATGGCTTCCCAGACCACCTCAATTGGAGCGTCTAATACTTCCGTATGAATAATTGGTTGCGCCATTATCGCTGCATGTCATGGGCGGCACGTTCCAACGCTTCTCTATGGTTTGGATGAGCAATCCCAACCAGTGCCGTTGCTCGTTCTTCTAATGTTTTACCGTAAAGATTAACGGCTCCAAATTCTGTTACCACATAATGAACGTGAGCACGCGTGGTAACCACGCCTGCTCCTGGTTTTAGCAGTCCAACAATTTTACTTTCTCCCTTATTGGTTGTGGATGGAAGGGCAATAATTGGTTTACCACCCTCTGACAATGAAGCACCTCGAATAAAATCCATCTGACCGCCTACACCGGAGTAAATTCTGTGGCCGATACTGTCCGCGCAAACCTGACCAGTGAGGTCAACCTCTATGGCGCTGTTTATGGCAGTTACTTTCGGATTTTGACAAATAATTCGGGTGTTATTTACGTACTCAGACGAGAGCATATTCACCAACGGATTATCATCAATGAAGTCGTAAATGGCTCTACTGCCCATCACAAAAGAGGAAACAATCTTTCCACGGTGTTTCTTCTTGTACTTACCTGTAATCACCCCCTTTTTCACGAGTGGAAGAATTCCATCCGAGAACATTTCGGTGTGTATTCCAAGGTCTTGGTGATTTCCTAAAGAAGCCAAAACGGCATTGGGAATGTTGCCAATGCCCATTTGTAATGTGGCGCCATCTTCAACTAATTCGGATATGTTTTTTCCTATAGCCACTTCAGCTTCGCTCAATCCTCCGCTAACAACCTCTGGAATCGGTTCGTTGTGTTTAACCAAATGATTGATGTTGCTGATATGGATGAGCCCGTCACCGTGAGTCCTCGGAATGTAGTTGTTTACCTGAGCAATTACCGTTGTAGCCGCTTGAACTGCAGCGTGGGTAACATCCACAGAAGGACCAAGCGAGCAGAAGCCATGGTCATCGGGAGGAGAAACAGAGATGAGTGCTACGTCAATCGGAAGAATTCTATCTCGAAATAGCCGAGGAATCTCGCTCAAGAAAACAGGTATGTAGCTACCGTGTCCGTGCTGAATTGATTTGCGAATGTTAGGTCCTACAAACAGACACTTCACTTTGAATGCTTCCATTGCCTCATCGGCATAAGGGGCAATTCCTTCAGTGTGTATCTGATAAATGGTTACTTCAGAAAGCTCATCATTTCGAAGCACTAACTCCCGAATAAGTTCTTGAGGCGCAGCCGCAGCTGAGTGAATGAAAATATGATTACCTGATTTTATATGTTGTACGGCATGCTCTGCTGAAATACTCATTCAGCGAAGTTAAAACGCTTCTTGGTAAATAGCTCTGAAGTCTGCTCTAGAAACGGGTTTAGGGTTGTTTGGATGACAGAAATCTGCAAATGCTAAATCTGCCAATTCATCTAGATGTTCTTCTTTCACATCTAGATCAGAGAGTTTTGTTGGAAGTCCTAAACGCTCGTTTAGTTTAAATAGCTCGTCTATTAGTTGAATTCCATTTCCGTTTTTCAATCCAAAAGCGTTGGCCATATCGTTAAATCTGCTTTCAAATCCTTCTAAATTGAATTTCATACCGTAAGGAAGATTTACAGCATTTGCCAATCCGTGGTGGGTGTCTAATAATTGAGACATTGGGTGTGCGAGGGAATGTACTACACCCAATCCTTTTTGGAAGGCTACGGCACCCATTAAACTTGCCAACATCATATTCGAACGTGCTTCGACATTGTCGCCTTCGTGCGTTGCTTTTTCGATAGATTTTGCCACGAGCTTAATGCCTTCTAAGGCTATTCCATCACACATTGGGTGGTAGTTTTTGGCCACATATGCTTCCATATTGTGTGTCAATGCATCCATTCCTGTTGCAGCAGTAACAAATGGAGGTAATCCAAATGTTAGAGCCGGGTCAGCAAAAACGACACTCGCCAAAAGTTTAGGCGAGAAAAGAATTTTCTTCTGGTGGGTTTCATCATCAGCAATAATGGCACTTCGTCCAACTTCACTTCCCGTACCACTTGTAGTCGGAACCGTTATGAAGTACGGCACATCTTCTGTAACGTATTTGTCGCCTCCAATTAGATCATCATAGTCAAAAAGGTCTCTATGATGATTGATAGCCAAAGCAATGGATCGGGCAACATCCAATCCAACTCCACCGCCAATTCCTACAATACTATCGCACACTCCTTCATTGTAGGCCAACTTGCCTTTCATCACATCCGACTTTACCGGATTCTTATGCATTTCGCAATAAACAGAAGGGTCTAATCCAGCTTTTTTAAGATTGTCAATAATCTCTAGGAAGAACGGGAGTTTTGCAACTATTGGATCGGTGACTACCAATGGTCGGCTTTTACGGTGCTCTTTAAGGTGGTTTGGAAGCTCTTTAATGGCTCCAACACCAAACCGTATTACTGTTGGGAAATTGAACTGAACGATTGAACTCATGTTATGAACGAATGAAAATGATGTGGGGACAAATCTAAGTTTAAGAATGATGAGTATCTTAGTCGAAATAAACCGAAAAAGATGAAGTTTTTAACCGTTTTATCAATTGCCGTTTTGCCAATGTTTGTAACGGCTCAATCTATATCTCCTGAAGTAATTGCAAGTGCAGGAGAGCATTTTGATAATGGAACCACTCAATTAAGCTGGACGCTTGGTGAAGTGGTAATTGATACCTACGATAATGGCACCAATATCCTAACACAAGGATTTCATCAGACCCAATTAACGGTTACTTCTGTTGAGGAAAACTTGGCGGAAATTCGCTTAAATATGTATCCAAATCCAACTTCAGAGGTTTTGAATATTGATTTGGGTAATAACGAAAGTGATATTGTAATTAAGGTGTTTGATATGAGCGGAAAGCTTATTCATTCGGATAAGATAGAAGCTTACCAAACCAAGTATGTAGTTCCTATGAGTCTAGTTGCTACAGGAAATTACTTAGTGCAAATGCAAAGTGTTGATGGCAAAATGAACTCTACCCACAAGGTGATGAAGGTTGGAGTTAGTCAATAGAAATTCAGTTCCATGAATAATAAAAAGCCACCTTCGGGTGGCTTTTTATTATTCAAAAACGCGGTCGTTGCCGTCAAAGAATGGCGATTGAACCGAAAGTACTTTCATCACACCCTGGCTTTCATCCACTTTAACGGAATGAATCTTATTGGTAGGAATGAACACGTAGCTACCAGGTTTAATGTTGAAAGTGTCTTTATCCACAACCATTTCTCCTTCTCCTTCTATTACATATACGTTTTCCGAATGGAATTCATGACGGTGCGCAGCCACATTCTTTTTTACCCAAATCAGGAATCCAGTTGAGAGTGAATCGTGGGCTAGTTTTTCAACTTTAATATTGTCGAAATCAGCATCAGGTTGAGCGGTTACTAGATTATATCCTTTCTCACATTTGTATTCGGGAAAAATGCAATGCTGTGCTTGCGCATGCGAAAAGGATAATAAGAAAAATGAAAAAAGTAAGTATTTCATCGAGATGAATTTGGTCCTAACTCAATCATTGTTAATTGAGCCGCAGCACACAATTTCTCAATTCCATCGTTTACGATGAAAACGTCTGCCCGACAAATGGTTAAGGTTTTGCAGTATTTGAGCACATGACCTTTACCTATTAGAAGTTCTCCGTCCGCAGGTCGCATCAAGTTGAGTTTGAACTCCACACTCAGAACAGAAGACAGTTCTTTCATCAATGAAAGGCTGGCATAACCAGCAACATTATCAGCTACCGTTCCAATTACGCCAGCATGGAAAAAGCCATTCTGTTGTGTCAAGTTTTCGTTGAACGGAACATGGATTTCACAATAACCAGGATGAACATCAACTAACTCTGCGCCAATGTGTTCCATAAACTTCTGTGAAGCAAAGCTCTGTTCAACTTTGGACTTGAAATCTAGGTACTGCGGTTGGAAATCAGCCATCAACTATTCACTGGTCGCTTTTCGCTGGTCACTATATAATCTCAAAATACCTTTTCGTCTCCCAGTCGGTAACAGCTTTAGAGAATTCGCGCCATTCCCATTCACGGGTGGCAACAAAATGATTCACAAACTCTTCTCCAAACAACTGCTTTGGAATGTCTGAATTCTTCATGGCCTGAGTAGCGTCCCAAAGGTTTTTTGGGAGTGTTCCAGCACCTTGATCCGCATAACCATTACCAATTGTTTCTGGCAATTTTAGTTTGAGTTTGTTCTCAATGCCATACAATCCAGCTGCTAAACAAGCAGACATAGCGATGTATGGATTGGTATCTGAACCAACTACGCGTGTTTCTAATCGGCAGGACTTTTCTCCTGCAGGAAGTGAGCGCAAGGCAACGGTTCTGTTGTCAACGGCCCATGTTAAAGTTGTTGGAGCCCAAGCACCTTCTACCAAGCGTTTGTAGCTGTTGATGGTTGGAGCAATCATTGGCAAGATGTATGGCAAGCAAGCTAGCTGACCAGCCATGTAACTTTCCATCAGTTTGCTCATGCCTTTGTTACCTTTTGCATCGGAGAAAAGGTTCTTCTTCTCGTCCCAAAGGCTTTGGTGAATGTGTCCACTACAACCCGGAAGTTTTGGGCTAATCTTGGCCATGAACGTTGGAATCACGCCATAATCGTGGGCAATTTCCTTTATCCCACCTTTAAAAAGAACGGCTCTATCAGCCGATAGAAGAATATCGCCATACATGATGGCAGCCTCGTAAACACCGGGGCCTGTTTCGGTATGTAGCCCCTCAATCGGAACATCAAACTGGTCCATGTATTCGAAGATGGCATTGAAGTATTCTTTCTCCTGAGAACTTCTCAAAAGCGAGTAGCCAAACATACCTGGCGTAAGCGGTTGCGGATTGGTAAAACCCCGTTCGTGCAAATCATCGGCATTTTCGGCAAAGTTGAACCACTCAAATTCCTGACTGAAAAATGGCTTGTAGCCCATTTTTTCAGACTTGGCTTTAATCGTCTTGAGCAAGCTCCTTGGACAAACGCCCAATGGCTTTTCTTTGGCGTTCACAAAATCGGCTAGGAAGAATGGAATGTCATTATCCCACGGAACAAGACGGAATGTGCTGAGGTCAATTCGCGCTTGGGCATCCGGATAACCCGTGTGCCAACCTGTGTAGGTTACATTATCATACGCTATATCCGAGCTGTCCCATCCAAAGACCACATCGCAGAATCCGAAACCACCTTCAACAGCAGAGAGAAACTTGTCTTTGCGCATGAGTTTGCCACGCAGCACACCATCAATATCGGTGATGGCAACCTTGATTTTGTTGTGCGATGAGTTTCGTACTTCGTTTAGAATGTGTTCTCTGGATAATTCTTTTTCGTTCATGATTTGTTCGCGTAAACGAGTTTATATAGGATGAATGACCCTGCCAAAAGTGCAAAGAAAATGAGTGCTAATTGTAGGTTGTAATAGCACATGGCTATCATTGAAACACTTGCAATGATTAATGCCAATGCAGGGAAAATAGGGTAGAAGGGAACCTTGAATGGCCTTTCCATATCTGGCTCATTCTTTCTCAAAACAAAGAAAGAAATCATTGAAATGATGTACAGCGCTAAGGCTCCGAAACAGGCAATAGTGATAATCTCTCCAGTCTTTCCAGTCATCAAAGCAATGATACCAACGATCATGTTTGCAATCAGTGCATTTGCGGGCGTTTTGAATTTAGAATGCACTCGTCCTAACGCTTTTGGGGCGAGGCTTTGACGACCAAATTCGTAGGTGGCGCGGCCTGCTGCCAAAATGATTCCGTGGAAGGAGGCAATCAAACCAAGTAAGCCGATAGTGAGAAGTAAATGGTACATCCAGCCGCTATCTCCTACCACTTGGGCAATGGCTAAAGGAAGCGGACTGTCTGACATGTTGCCGTTTGCATCATACACAACGGCCTCCCAGCCTCCCACACCCACAGAAGATACAAACGTAAGGACGCACAGAATAACCAATGTGAGAATGGCAGAACCAAATCCGATTAAGACATTCCTTTGCGGATTTTTTGTTTCCTCGGCCACGTTGGCCACGCCTTCAATGGCTAGGAAGAACCAAATAGCAAACGGAATAGCTGCGAAGATTCCTGGGATTCCGTTCGGAAAAGCATTGGTGGTAAGGTTGACAACTTCGAACTCTGGTAGCGTAACCCCAGCAAAAATCAATAGCTCAACAACGGCAAAAATGGTGATAACCAACTCGAATGTAGCTGCTGCCTTTACGCCAACAATATTTAAGATTGTGAAAATGAAGTAAGCAATAATGGCGAGCCAAGGGCCTCCAAACGAATGTCCAAAGATTACCAACTCCGATGGCTTCAACAGAAAAACGGATGGGTCGGCTAGGCTTATGAGAAACCAATTTTCGGGTAGGATTAATGTAAAATAAGCTCCTATGGCAAAAGCGATGGCAGGTGGTGCAAATACGAATTCAATGATTTGAGCCATTCCGCCAACAAATCCCCAGTTTCTTCCGAGAGCCCTGTCAGCATAATCGAATGCGCCACCAGCTTTTGGTATGGCACAGGCCAATTCCGTGTAACTGAATGTGAACGTCACATACATAATCACAATGAAGAAAGTAGCAATTGCCAATCCCAAGGTTCCGCCTTCGGCTAAACCTAAGTTCCAACCGAAGTACATACCTGAAATCACATAACCAACACCCAATCCCCAAAGCATTACGGGGCCAAGTGTGCGTTCTAATTTGGGTGAGTCGGTAGTGTTTTCCATTGGTGGTTCGCCTAATTTAGACAAATTGCGAGCTATAGAAATAGACCATCATGGAAAACAAAGACATCGTTGTTTACGGAGCATACGGATACACGGGCGAACTGATTGCAAGAAAGTGTTTGGAGTTGGGAATCAAACCACTTCTTTCTGGAAGAAATGAAGCTAAACTGAAGCCAATTGCAGAGAAATATGACTTACCATATAAAGTGGCTGATTTGACTACTAGCGACCTAGATGGGTTGTTGACTGGAGCCAAAGTGGTTATTCATGCTGCTGGTCCTTTTATTCATACGTCAAAACCGATGGTTGAGGCTTGCATCCGTAATAAGGTCCATTACACCGATATCACAGGTGAGATTGCCGTGTTTGTTCAGGCTAGGAAGTATGATGAGCAAGCTAAAGCAGCTGGAGTAATGCTGCTGCCAGGAACAGGTTTTGATGTCGTTCCGAGTGATTGTTTAGCGGCTCATCTTAAATCGAGAATGGCTGATGCTGATGATTTGGTTTTGGCATTTTACGGAACGGGTAGAGCATCTAGAGGAACGAGTTTAACCGTTGTGGAAGGATTGGGAATGGGGGGAACGATTCGTGAAAATGGAAAGTTGAAGCAAGTTCCGGATGCCTATGATGTAAAGCGATTTGATTTTGGGCCAACTAATATGACTGCGGTTACGATTCCGTGGGGAGATGTTTACACAGCTTTTTTTAGCACAGGAATCCCGAACATCAAGGTTTATATGGGATTACCAGAAAAGGTAATTGGTAGCATGAAATGGGGTAAATATTTTGGTTGGTTGATGCGAAGCGAATTTGTGAAAAAGCAAGCTCGTGCAAAAATTATTGCAGGCAAGGCTGGACCAAGCGATGAGCAACGTGAGAAGGCCGCATCCTATCTAGTTGGAACGGTTACTGACAAAAAAGGCAATTCGTTGACCTCAACCATTCAGACCTATGAAGGTTACACACTCACGGCCATGACTGCGGTAGATATTGCCGCCAAAATTGCTTCAGGAAATTTCAAACCAGGTTTTCAAACCCCAAGTTTGGCGTACGGAAAAGACGTTATTAGCGAGGTAAGCGGAGCTCAGTTTAAGGATTTGTAAGACTTTCTAAACGGAAGAAGAAATCCAACACCAAAGTTGACGTTTAGAAGGTAATAAGACATTAAGCGTGCTTCGGCATTAGCGCGTAAGTCTTGTTCTTGGGTATCACGTTCAATTCCCTTTACTTGTGCTTGCATGTAAGGTGAAATTCCCATTGGTACAATGCCAAATTGAACTCCAGTACGAAGAATCAGAAAGTCCCAGAACACACGCTGCCTGCCAAAGGTGATGGATATCACTGGTGTGAAAAATCTATGCGAATAAGAGTGTCCAACATCCATGTCTTTATCTATCGGCCTCACGCGAACATCCAAAAGCATCACATCAAATTTGGCGTAGCTGCCAACTGGTGCTATGCCAGCTTTAGATGGATTTCTGAATACCTTGTAGTTTAATCCGTAGCCATAACCCGTAATTCTTGCATGATTGAAACGGTCAGTCGCATCCGAAATCAACAACTCGCTATGTTCAACCGTGTTCCAGTCATATTTCATTCCCGTAGCAAACACATCGAATGTTAACCCGAGAGTTCCGTTTCTGGCCATGACATAATCCAAATCAGTGGTGGAACGCACATTCATGCTAAACTTTCTCAACCCAGAGTTTAGGTTGTGATTTGGATTGAAAATCGCATTTAATATGCTCACCTCGCCAGTAATCAGAAGCTTTTTACCCATGTAGCCAGAGGCTTGGCCAAAACTGGATTGACTCAGCAACACCAATATGAAGGTGAGCCATTTCATTCTTTCTTAGCCTTCTTTTTTGGCGGCCGTTTCATCTGCCAAAACGAATCGTAAATGCTACTGTTAATCAAGTCTCTCGCATCTCGTTTACGATAATTGTTGTAATTCACTTGAACAGGTTGTCCTGTTCGAAGATTAAACGTGATGCAATAGTAATATGTCTCGAAATTGGGGCGAGCCATGTAATAAATTCCGAGCGGAATAGCAGGTGGAACCAAGGCATATAACAGATAATAGTAGAGAAGCGGTTTGTTCTCACGGTAGTTAATTATACCTGTCCACACGAAGTATTCTGTGCCATATTTCTCAATAATTTTTTCAATCTGGACGGAGGGAAGATTTACCATGGAAACGTCCAGTTGAGTAAACCGTTTGTCTACCCATTCGTTCAGAAAAGTGATGTCGTTAAAGTCATCCACTTGTGTAGAGTCTAGGAGGGTTTGATCAATAATTTCAACCTCTAAATTCAACAAATCGGCTGACCGATTTATTTGGCTAGTCAGCTTTGATTTTGCGCTTTCCGAGCTTAAATATTTATGTTGCCGATTCTTTCTCAAGTCTAATTTGGCGTAAGTTGGAGAGACCACAACGACCTTTTTGGCACCAAGCGAAAACCCATGATTTTTCCAATAGCGTACATCATCGCTGTTCTGTTTTTCTGATGGGAAACCCGTTTTAAGCCCAGCGCGACCGCCCCACCTATCTTTCTCTAGTTTGTCAAAAAGCTTTGAAAATTCTGGGTCATCAAATAGGTCGACTAAGGCAAATTTTATCATTGTAAGTCGAGGGTTGTCTTTACTTTTTTCCTTTAGTCTCTCATATTTTCCAAGAACTTGGGTGGTATCTGGTTGGTCCCACCCCTTTGGTGGATTTGTTCGAGAGAACATACCTGGAACATAGTATTTGTACATAAGGTCTTGAAGGAGGTCTTCTGCCATCAACTTCAAATCTTTGTCTTCGGGAAGTTCATGTTTTAAGTTCCAAACATAGCCCGCTGCAAGCACCGCGAGTTCTTCGGGCTTTAATCGGTAGAAAAGATGAAACGCCTGTTGAGATTCGCCTTCAATTTGTGAGTATCCGGGATGTACCTGGCCGTAATTTCCTCCAGTCTTGAATTTGGAAAGCGTGTAAAGCGAACTTGCAATTGTTCGTTTCAGGAATGAATTATTAGGATAGGACTCGAGCAACAAAAACGAATTGTAGATACTCATCACCGGTCTGTTCGACTTTAAATAAAGATTAGAAAGTTCAAATCGACACACGTCTCTAATGTGTTTAAATTGGTTTTCAGAAACCACGTATTGAGTGCCGCCAGACTTTTTTGATGAAGCCAATTGACTGCTCATTATTCGTTGTCGTTCTGTAGGGCTAGGGTGAGTGGTTAGAGAAGCGTCTTCTGTTTCAAAGGCCTCCACCGGACGAACTCGATTCAAGAAATAGGAGTCGTTAATCTTATAGTATTCCCGATTAAAAAAGTCTTTTGCAAAAGGAATGTCATCAAAAGGGAGATGCGCAAATCGCATCACTTCAAATACGTTTAAAAGGTCTTCAGTTGAGTAGTCGATCTTTAAAAAACGTCTTAAGCCAACTTCATCCGCATCCTTCTCTAGGTCTTTAGAATATCTACTTTTCTCTAGTAGTTTTTCATCGAAAGAGGATTGTTTAACGCCATGCGTTTTCTTGAATTCTTCGTTTTGAAGATATGCGGTGAACACATGTTTTTCTGTGAAGTGGGTTAACTCGTGACAGAGAATAAAAGCTAGTTGAGCTTCATTTTCTAATTGAGCAATTAACCCAAGATTTACAAGTATGATTCCATCATGGGTTGTGAATGAGTTAACGACCGAAGACTGCACGGCATACACTCGAATTTCCTCTCGTAAATTGGGCTCATCGATTAAGATGACGTCCAAAACCTGATTGAGGTAAATGGTTATAGAATCGTTGAAAAGGACTCGGCCACTGCCTAAAACCTGATCGATGACAAAATTGCTTTCCAGCAGAAACTCTAAATGACCATCTCGGTTTTGACTCTCGGTTTTACTAGTGTCTAAATTCTGCTCAGCAGTTTCATATTTAGTTCTTGCGGAAGTGGTGACGTCTGTGGGAATTTTGCCTGAAGCCTGAATAGATCTATAATTATTCAGGTCCTGAGCATTCACACTTGAAGCGATGGCCACAAAAAGAAGAAGAAAAATTCGGTAAAACTTCAAGCCTACAACTTAGTTGGTTTTGAAGAACTAAGAACGCTTAAAACGCGGATAAAAGGAAAGAAATGATGGAAACCCCCATAATTACAAGACCAACTAACACCACTATGTTTACCCTAAGCATTCGGTTAGACGAGGTTTGGTCGGGCGATACCTGACCAGCAAAATCGAGGGTCAAATCCTTGTAAAACGCTAGTAGTCCGGAATATCCTTTGTCCATGATTTTTTTCCTCACAACAAATAGCATTATAGCAAAGAAAACCGTTAAAAGGCTAGCTATGAATGCCAAATAAACTACCCACTGTTGGTTTTTGACAAGGTTGATGTTGCGCGATGATTCCCTGTCAATAGTTTCCTGATAACTTTCAAAAATTGCCTGATCGAGTTCACGCATCCGCTTGTACAACACCGTAATTTCAGAATGATGGTTGACCGTATCATCCTCTAAAAATTTTATTTCTGACAGGACTTTAGACCGTTCTTGCCTCAAGTCATAGGTCTCGCCAACATCAGCTTTTGCCAATGAAAAACTGAAAGCGAGAATGCCGACTAGAAAAATATGTCTGAATAGTTCTTTCAATCGAATACAAAATAGGGAGGCGTACCATCACTCAAAACCTCCCAGTTTACTTTAAAGTGAGCGTTACTGGATTCGAACCAGTGACCCCCACCCTGTCAAGGTGGTGCTCTAAACCAACTGAGCTAAACGCCCTAAGGCAGCGCAAAAATAGCCTTATCCGTCTAAAAGTTACCGTTTGTAAAGATTGAATTGCGTAAATTTCGAACTTGTATGCATGCCTAACATATTGAACGGAGAGAAATAATTGAAATGCAAAAAATCAACCCTTTTATAATCGCGCTTTTCGCGGTTCTGTTCTTCACCCAATCGGCTAACGTATTTGCACAGGATAACGTTGGTATTGGAACGATTACACCTGACCCTAGTGCGCTTGTAGAAATTCAAGCATTGGACAAGGGTCTTTTAATTCCAAGAACAGACACTTTGGCTATAACAAACCCTGCAACGGGCCTACTTATTTATACCCCAACAGATAGCAGTTTTTGGTATTTCGATGGTATTTATTGGAGGCAAGGAATTGGACCACAAGGTGAAGACGCTTTGCTTACTCCAGGATTACATGGTCAAACTTTAAGATATGACACTGTCTTTTTTGATGACTGGGTGGCCAATAGCTTTATCTGGAATAACGAATACCATGTTGGTATAAATACCGATCAACCAGATTCAAGTGCAGTTCTTCATTTAGTTGCAGAAGGTCAAGGGTTCCTTGCTCCGCAGATGGATGAAACGTCTAGAGATAATATTCAAAACCCTGCTGTTGGGCTAGTTGTGGTGAACACCACAGATAGCACACTCGATTATTTTAATGGTGATTGTTGGTTGCCATCTTATGCTGAGGATTGTAATTCTTGTTACCTGAACGTAACACCAAGTAGCATTGCCGATACGATTGATAGGGTTGTTTCTCAAACCCAAAACCTCAGTTTCGATATCGTTCAAACTGGTGGAAATCCACAGCAAATTGCGATTACTCTTCTTACCACATTGCCAAGCGGATTAACTGCTACCATTACGCCCAACCCAGCACCATCAACTGGTGTAGTAGATATCGAGTTCTTTGCAACTCCTTTCGCTCCAGCAGGAACCTACCCTGTTGTTTTTCAAGTGCTTTGTAACAATAGCACCTACAATATTGTCTATTCCATCACCATTTTACCATGCTATATAGTTGATACGAATAATAGCATTGACAACTTAGACTTAGGAGTAGAGTTTTATTTAGCTCACCCTACTGCACCAACGAGTGTTTCGGTTTGTGTGGTCAATAATATTTTTCCTGGGGTTACCATCTCAAGCCCAGACGCTTCGGTTCCGGCATATACAACAGGTTCAGTTTTGCCAGCAGGTTCTTTAGTTGCCATTGTAAACGCAGGGAATATTCTTGGTAGAGGTGGAGACGGAGGCGATGCTTACGATCCAGCTCTTGGATTGACTGGTGAAGGTTTTCCTGGCGGAACAGCTGTTGAACTTACTCTTAACGCAGATATCGTAAACAACTTCAATATCTACGGAGGTGGAGGTGGTGGAGGCTCAATGGCCTTCTCTATAAGTACCGGTAATTTAATTCCACCACCAGCCCCAGCATTTGGGTTTTTCCTTGGAGCAGGAGGAGGCGGAGGCGCTAATTTGGGTGAAGGAGGAGAGCAACCACCAAACCTCATTGGTCTTTCTTGGTATAGCCAAGGAACGGATGGAACAGGTGGACAATTTGGTGTTCCGGGTAATGGAGGAAGCTTAAACTTCCCAATCGTCTTTTCAATTGGACCAGCTCAAATAGAGATAAACCCAAATGCTTTAGGTGGAGATGGTGGTCCTTATGGCTACCCAGGTACGCAAGGGTTTATGCAAATTCTAATCTCGGTAAGTGTGGTTGTGAACATTCCGTTTATCGGACCAATCGTAATTCCAGTGGTAACCAACTTGGCGTTGCCGTTGCCAATTCCTCCGCCAGCTGCTGGCGAAGGTGGACATGCAGTGAAGCATAACGGATTTACAACCAACATTCCTGATAACCTTTACAATACCTCTTTCCTAAGAGGAGAAGTTGGACCATAATAGTAGGAAGTAAGAAAGATGAGCACTATGAAAAATATATATACCGCAGCTTTTATGCTGGTAGTAGGAGTTGCAAACGCACAGAGCAATTTCGAAGGAGTAATTACCCTGAATACAACTAACGAAGCCATGAAAGAGTCGGCTTCAATTACATGGTATTTGAAAGGTGATGATAGCCGAATGGATATTGATTCGAAAGCGGGTGAGCACAGTGCCACCTATGCCGTTATCTCTGACGAAAAAGGAATGGACATGGTGGCTGAAGGACAGGTAACACGGGTTCCTCAAGCAGCTATGAAAGTTGATATGTCGTCTCAAGAGATTGTTTCAGAAACACCTAATGTGACTGTAAATGGATTTACCTGCACCAAAGTAGTTTATACTGATGGCAGTAATCTTACCACATACTGGCTAGCTGATGGCTTAGAAATTAGTTTTGACGATTTGCCTTTTATTATCAAAAGAAACATGCCTAAAATCAGTTCAAACGGTTTTCCGGTTAAGATGATAAAGCGAGATTCCTCGGGTAAGGTTATCCTCTCCCAGGAAGTGGTTAGCATTACGCAGACCGCAGTAGCCGATTCTCGTTTCGAAAGAAACTAAACCTTGAAACACTTAAAATGAAAACGGTGTGCCTATTGGTACACCGTTTTTTGTAACCAATAATTGCTGTTCAAATGAAAGTAGTCTACCGAATATTTAAATGGACGTTTATTGTCATTGCCGTATTTGCAATAAGCATGTACATAACGGGAAACCAATTTCTTCTCAAGGGTGTTTGGGCAGCTTATCTGCATGGAAATACTTCTGCAACAATTGGCGATGCTCAGTTTTTTGATACACGTACCGTGGAAGCTGGAACTGCAATTCCGTGGGTTGAATCTCCTTATTTGAATAAGGTTGAACTGAGCGCAGAACTTAGAAGTAGCCTCGAGAGTTCTCGTTCTGTGGCATTTCTCATGGCCAAGAATGGAGAGATAATACACGAAGAATACTGGGATGGATACGGAGAGGATTCTCGTAGTAATTCCTTCAGCATGGCTAAAAGCATAACCACCATGCTGGTTCAATGTGCTATTCAGGATGGTTTCATTGATAGCTGGGATAGTAAGGTAACTGAGTTTCTACCAGAACTACAAGGAGAGTTTGTATCCGAACTGACTCTTCGTAATCTTTCTACCATGACGGCAGGATTGGATTTCAACGAGCATTACACCAACCCATTCGACATTACCGCCAAGTTGTACTACGGACCTGATGTCGAGAAGTTAATGTTTGAAGAAGTACCAGTAAGCGAACAGCCTGGTTCTTTTGAATATCAGAGTGGGGCTACTCAGCTTTTAGGTTTAGCGCTTTTGCGTGCCATTGAAAAACCGCTAGCGGAGTATGCTTCAGAGAAATTATGGAAACCATTGCATGCCACGCATGCTGCCGAGTGGCATCTTGATAATAAGGATGGAAAGGAGTTGGCTTTCTGCTGTTTCAATACCAACGCAAGAGACTTTGCACGTTTTGGTCAAATGATGCTCCAGCATGGCAATTACAATGGAACTCAGGTTTTGGATAGTTCATTTGTAGATACGGCTACCGTTCCGTTTGCGGTTCCGTATTACGGCCATGGCTTTTGGATTGATGATAGCTACGGAACACACATTTTCTACCAACGTGGCATATTGGGTCAGTACATCATTGTCATTCCCGAGCACGAACTGGTAATTGTGCGATTGGGTCACAATAGAGGTCCAAATGATGAACATCATCCAGTAGATTTTAGGGTGATAGTAGAGGAGATTCTGAAAGGGTTATCCTAAAAACATCCCTACTAAAACAGCGGTAAACAAACAAGCCAAGGTGCCGCCAAGCAACGCGCGTAAGCCAAGCTTAGAAAGCAGTCCTTTTCGGTTAGGAATCAATGTTCCAATTCCGCCAATTTGAATGCCGATAGATGCAAAATTGGAGAAGCCACAAAGAATGTACGTGGCCATAATCATCGATTTCTCATGAACGAACATGCCGCTGAATTTCATTTCCCCTAACGTTTTATAGGCGTAAAACTCGTTCAGGATTGTTTTCTCTCCCAAAAGCTGACCAACCAAGAAGATATCCTCTGTAGGAACCCCCATTAACCATGCAATGGGAGCAAAGGCATATCCAACAATAAACTGAAAGGAAAGCCCATCAAAACCAGTGTTTGCTTCAATGATTTCGTTAAGCGAAGTCCAACCCGCCAACCATTCAAATCCAGTTTTGTAAGCGAGATAGTCGAAGCCGTCAAATGCCCCAATCATATCTGTAAGTATCCAATTACCCATATAAACAAAGGCAGTAAAAACGAGCAGCATGGCACCAACATTCACTGCTAGCTTCACACCATCTGATGTTCCATTTGCAATGGCTTCAAGCACGTTTGCTCCCATCTTTTCTTTGCTGATGGTCATAGATTCGTTGAACTTTTCTTTTTCAGGAACAAGCAATTTGGCAGCTACGACTGCAGCAGGTGCAGACATAACGGAAGCCGCTAATAGATGCTTTGCAAATAGAACTTGTTGTGCAGGATCATCTCCACCAAGAAACCCGATGTAAGCTGCCAAAACACCTCCAGCAATAGTTGCCATGCCGCCTGTCATCAAACACATTATTTCCGATTTGGTCATCTTATCTAAGTAGGGTTTGATAAGAAAGGGAGATTCGGTTTGACCAAGGAAAATGTTTCCAGCAGCGGCAAGACTTTCGGCACCCGATAGGTTCATGGTTTTCTTCATCAACCAAGCAAAAACATACACTACTTTTTGAAGTAACCCGATGTAATAGAGTAGGCTGGTTAAAGCGGAGAAGAAGACGATGGTTGGTAAAATCCTGAACGCAAAACTGATGACAGCAGCTTCCGAACTTCCAGTGACAAATGATGAAAACAAGAAATCTGTTCCAAAATCTGTGAAGGAGATGAGTTTTACGAAGCCTTGTCCAACCGCATCAAATCCCACCTGAACCCATTCAACCTTTAGAATGGCTAACGCCAAAACCAGTTGAATTAGTAAGCCAGTTCCAATCAACTTCCAGTTAATCGCCTTACGGTCTTGACTAAATAAGAACCCGATTGCGACCAAAACAGCCATGCCAATAAGACCTCTTCCGACACCAATGAGCGATATGCCAGAGTCTAATAGTGGGACAGAAAGCAATACTTCGGAAATATTAATCGTCATCCTTTAAGGCGTTTGGTACAACCTTTCAAGGATAAGGATTTTTGTTGGCTTTGTTTTAGAACGTAAAACTTACGTTCAAATAACCGTTTATCCCTGGTCGGGCAATTCCGCCCCAATCAAGATGTGATCGGTAGTTGTTGTCGAGGAGGTTTTCGATTCCTCCGTTCAATGTCAATCGTTTCTTGCCAAAGGTGAAAAAGTAGCTAGCGCGAATATTCATTACAGCGTACGCTGGCGTATTTATCTCACCAAATTCAGGGTTGATACGTGGTTGATTAGCCGCAGCTTCACATTCTAGTTGCACAAAGCCTTTTTTATGCGACCAATTAATTGAACTCACATTCTTAAATGGCGGAACCAATGGCAATGGATTGTCTTCGAAGGTATTTCCGTAAGTGTATGATGAGGTATTGGATAACGTGAGCACCTTCAGTGGAGAATAGCTCAACTCAATATTTCCACCCGTCATGTAGGCCCAAGAAAGATTTCGAGAGACTTTTACGCCATTCGCACCAATGGTCATGGCATCTAACGTAGAATCAATCCCTCCAAGGATGTAGTCGTAAATATGGTAGTAAAACCCTGTTGCACGCGCTTGAAAACGCTTTCCCTCAAATTGAAAACCAAGGTCGGCTTGAACCGCTTTTTCAGTCTTCACATCTTGATGTCCGATGTAATCAAACCCATCGTACGCATTAAAAATGTAGAACGCATATTGCTCAGTTGTAGAAGGAGCGCGTTCTGCAAATCCAGCAGTTAACCAACCAGAAAACCCTTTGCCCAGAATTTCCATGTAGCTGATGTTTGCATTCTTCAACATGCGATGCTCTGTGTCTGAAACATCTTGATTAAAAACCGCAGCTTGCTGTACACCGAATTCATCAATAACAGAAGTGTTCAGGTAATCCATTCGCAAACTAAAACTCAAGCTTCTTTTAGTATTGAATTTGATTTCGTCCTTAATAAATAGACCAAAATCGAGTTTATCAACATCCGGCCATGTAAGCATAAACATAGGTGCTTCATTATTCGGATACATGGTCATTTCAGCACGTGCATTGGTGTGGTATCCATCTAATCTAATGGTGATTTTGTGCTTGTCGAAAGTCAATCGTCCATCGGCATACCCACCAAAAGTTTTTGTCCAGCCAGGCATATCCATGTGCATAATCACATTCGGTCGTTTGGTATCGTCCATCGAATGTGTTACAGTATTAGCGTAAACCTTCAGCTCAAACTTTTCAAACCATGTTTGAGATGGATAATGCTGATAGGTTAGTCCGTAAATCTTTGCTTTCGCGAAAAGCACATCCATCGGCAAAGCCGCGTAGCCAATATTGTAGCCTTCATCCATGATGAAATCAAAGCGAACAACATCATTATCGGTAGGCATGTACTTGGCCGAAACGGCTCCATTCCATTTCTCAAACTGAGTGAACTGAATTTCTTTTCCACCTCCAGATCGGTAATTCTGAAAGTTGCGGTAAACACCGTTGGCTCTAATTGCCCACCGCGCCCGACTATAATTGAGAGAGAAAAGTGCATTTGCACCTAAAGCTGCTGATTGGAATCCGACTCCAACTTCGCCACTTATTGGCTTGTTTGGGTTGATGGTTGCTCCGTTGGTTTCCATATTTACAGAACCTCCTAAACTTGAGCCAAACATGCTACCAGAGGAACCATGTTGTACAGAAACCGACTTCATGTTATTCGGTTCTACGTAAGAAGTAACCGGATCCATTTTGTCGGTGCACGCACCAAAAATCTGCATACCATCAATCGTCAGATTTAGTCTGTCTGAAGCCATCCCGTTCATAACGGGTTCAAAGGCAAAACCACCGCGTTTCATCAACTCAATTCGGCCATTTTTAGCAAGAATTGCATCGGTGCAAGAGAATCGATTTTCCGAATAATTATCATCAGCCTCCATCGCACAACTGCATTCCCCAACACAGGCGCAAGTTGGCCGTACAAGAATCTCCTCCACGTCAAACACCGTCTCGGTAATGTTGCCCTTGTTAAAGAACAGGACACTGTCCTGCTCTTGAGCAACTGCCGAAAAAGCAATTAACGCGAAGAAGATTCCGTAAGCCAGCGCTTTCATATCGCTTAGTGCAGCGTAACCTCGAAGTATGAAGTAGAATCGACTACGGTCGTACCATCCATAATCCTCAGGTTGATGTTCCAAAGACCTGTCATGGTAAAGTTCACTTGACCTTTATAATGTCCATCTGCAGTATGCGTTGGGTTCACATTATTCGGAGAACCATGTCCCATGGATGGCATTTGAGGATCAATCTCAACCGTGTAATTCTCAATACCTGGCCAATCCATCATCGACTCTTTTGAGTGTAACGTAACCTCAAAATCGTTGATTCCTACTTTAGGATCTAGTGGTTGCACGTACGAAATGACCAGTTTATTTCCACCGTTCGCTGGAGTTACAACCATAGTTCTGGTTGGTTCTGGGTTCATAACCATCAGTGGAAATGTAACCACTCCCATTCCACCATTAACATGCTCGTGTGCATTCACGGTTAAAGACCAGCCCATATCTCCTGGCATTTGAAAAACAACCACACATGGAAAAAGACCATTTACCGCGGTCTGACTAGTTGGATTTTCGTATGGTCCAGAATGCGTCATGGTCGGCATTTCCATCATTGGCATAATGGTAATCTCAGCATCTTCTATTACTGCATCGGTTACCGAATCTCTCACTTCAATAAAGAGATTAGTATAGCGGGAATACAACGAGTCGGTAGAGTAGAGGCTGATTTTCATGCTGCCAGCGTCAGTATAACGGCTACCTATCATTACCAAACCATCTGTATTACTTGGGTCAGGAATGATATCATCATCTTGATTACAACCTGAGAATATTGCGCTCATTAGAGCTACTCCTACAAAAAGGAGTTTCATTGAAACTTTCATTTGAATAGATATTAATTGAATTAACGTGATGTTGGTCTTCAACTCATGCTGAAGACAGACGGGTCAATCAATTAAACCTGCGGTGGATGAAAGATGGAATGTAAAGGGTTGGAATAATTGCCTTGTAGATAAAGGCTGTTTGCCTGCGCGAACTCCAATTCAAAGAATTTAAGCTCGAAAGCGGATGTTTCGTCAATTGCCATAACTAAAATCATTATCTCACTTTCGGCTGCTGGCGTTTCAGATTTCTGTTCCGAATCGGCTTGAATTTGCTTTGATAAATGACACTTTCCGTTACACTTCATCTCTGGTTTATCCGTGTTCACACAGAAGTTTTCGATGATGTAGGACGTGTTCACTTCATAGTTTAGCAATATCAAAGAAGCACTCATCATCTGAATGATGAACACTAACGCCAAACCGAGTATGCCGAGGTTTTTCACTTTGGCAAAGATGAAAAGAAGTGGTTGGTTTTAAGTGACAAACGGCTGACGATTGCATGATAATCGTCATGTGAGAGGCTATTTTTTCCTTCGATTCAGTTCGTCTCGAATGAGCGTAGCCTCTTCATAATCTTCTTTTGCTAAGGCTGCGTTCAAAGATTCTTCGAGCTCGTCTTCGGTTAGTTCTTTAAAACCACCCTGCTCAGAAGCGGGTTGCGTTTCGGAACTGTCAATCGAAATTGGCTTCAAGTCTGCTGCTTCATTTGCATCTTTTTCAAATGCCGCGGCATTCAAAATAAATTCGTGCGTATAAATCGGACATTTAAATCGCACGGCAAGGGCAATGGCATCAGATGGTCTGCAGTCTATTTTCTGCTCCATTGCACCATCGTTACATACAATTTGACCATAGAAGACACCATCTACAAAATTGTAGATGATGACTTCTTGGATGTCAATATGAAATTCTTGAGCAAAGGTTTTAAACAGGTCATGCGTTAATGGCCTAGTCGGACTCATATTCTCCAACTCGATGGCAATCGCTTGAGCTTCCGTACTTCCAATAATAATGGGAAGTCTACGCGTACCACTTTCCTCCTCCAAAACCAATGCATAAGCACCAGTTTGGGTTTGGCTGTACTGTAGCCCATATATGCCCATTTTTATTTTATCCATGCAGCTCTCCGCATTCGCGAATACAATCTGGTTTATCCGTTGGCTGCCTTGAATTTACGAAATGCTTCGTTTAGTCTTGGAACCACTTCAAATGCATCTCCAACTACACCATAATCGGCTGCTTTGAAGAAAGGCGCTTCAGGATCCTTGTTAATTACAACAATCACCTTGCTTCCGTTTACACCAGCCAAGTGCTGAATTGCTCCAGAAATACCAATAGCGATGTATAGGTTTGGACGGATAGCAACACCTGTTTGTCCAACGTGCTCATGATGAGGTCTCCAGCCAATATCAGCAACTGGACGAGAGCAAGCAGTTGTAGCTCCCAAAATCTCAGCCATTTCTTCAACCATTCCCCAGTTCTCTGGTCCTTTCAAACCACGACCTGCAGAAACAACCAATTCAGCTTCTGGCAATGGAACAACTTTGCTGTCTCCGCCTTTCACTTCTTTCACTGTAATTCCTGAGTTGATTCCGCTTACATCTACAGAGAAATCCTCTACAGAAGCAGAACCTTCACCTGTCTTCACACCAAAGGCGTTTGGAAGGATAGAAACAATCTTCTCATCGCTAAGGATGTTAACCTGCGCGTGAGCCTTTCCAGAGAAAACATTTTTGCTTACCACAAATCCGTTTGCTGTATCAGGCAAAGAAGTAACGTTCGTTACCAATCCTGCACCCGATTTTGCTGACAAACGTGGGGCAACTGCCTTTCCAGTTGAATCATGTGCCATAACAACCACTTTGGCTCCAACTTGGTTTGCAGCCGCTACAATGGCCGCAACAACTTTCTGTGGGTCAGAAGCAGAAACAGATGCATCCGTTACATTCAAAACTTTATTTACACCAACAGTTCCAAGAACCTCGGCATTGCTTGCATTCAATGTAAGAGCAACAGCTTCGCCACCAAGGCTTGCCGCTACGCTGACTCCATACTGAGCCGCTTCTAACGATGATTTCTTAACCTCACCGTTCTTCGTATCTACTACAATAAGTACTGACATTTTAATCTTTCTTTAAATCGTTCGTAAATCTGAATTAGATAACCTTCGCTTCGGTATGAAGCAGATTTACCAACTCGTCCATGTTTTCAGGGTCAACCAATTTAATCGCTGATTTTGCATCAGGCAAACCGTAGCTTACATAAGCAGTTTTAGCTGTAGCTCCAGTAGCGGGCACCACAGTTAACGGCTTGCTACGCGCAGCCATAATGCCACGCATGTTTGGAATACGCTGCTCGGCCATTCCCTTTGCAGCACTTGCCACAAACGGCATTTTCACCTCAACCACTTCAGTACCGCCTTCAATACTACGGTCTACAGTAGCAGTATCACCACTCACCTCCAATTTAGCAGCCAAAGAGATGTAAGGCAGGTTCATGAATTCAGCAAGCATTCCGCCCACTTCCGAACCGTTGTAACTGATAGTCTCTTTTCCAAGAAGAACTAGATCAAAACCTTTGTCGGAAGCGTAAGCAGCAATCTCTTTTGCGATTACATACGAATCAGCAGGATTCACATCAATTCGTACTGCATCGTTTGCACCCAATGCCAATGCCTTTCTGATAACAGGATCGGCAGTTGCATCTCCAACATTGATAACCGTAACGGTACCACCGCCAGCTTCAACCAATTCCAGTGCACGAACAAGTGCGTACCACTCATCGTATGGGTTAACAATCCACTGAATTCCTTCTTCGTTAAACTTAGAGTTGCCGTCTGTAAAGGCAATCTTGGACGTAGTATCAGGTACTTTGCTGATAGGTACTAAGATTTTCATTCTATTTATATTGAGTTACTGTTTTCAAAATCGAGCGCAAACTTAACGATTTAGTGCTGCATTTCCGCCTGATTTTGGACATGTTTTGAAGCTATTTTGGGGGGTTCCCAAATTGCACTTTTTTTATTCCAAAAAAGCGCAAAATGGGTCGGGCTTTACGCTCATACTCCTCGGTCGCTTTGCTTCCTGCGGGGTATCGGCTTCAATCCCTAACCCAATGCATGCAATTAATCTGCTGAACTCAGGTTAATACTACTTTTGTGGCCATCGCATGAAACACCTGTTTTCAATACTATTCGTTCTTATTTCTGTTCTTGTTTTTGCGCAGCAAAAAAAGAAAGATGACACTTCTGTTAAGGACACAGCACTCGCTACACCAGTTTTTAGGGTCTCGTATGCAGCACAAATTCCAGTAGGAGATTTCGCTAATCGATTCGGGTTCACCAATAATATTGGGGCTTCCATGGCGTATAAAACACGTTCAAATTGGATTTTTAGCATGGGCGGTTATTATATGTTTGGGAATAATGTTGTGGGGAAAGACAGCCTATTGGCTAATCTTCTTAATTCAAACAACATCATTATTGGCGTAAATGGCGAACAAGCTTTTGTAGAAATTTCGCAGCAAGGTTATATGCTCAATTTTCAGGTTGGGAAAATCTTTCCTTGGCTTTCGCCTAACCCCAATTCTGGTTTCCTGTTTACCGTTGGAGGTGGTTTTATGGAGCATTGGATTAGATACAATGCAGAAGGTGATAATGTGCCTCAACTGGTTGGCGATTATCACAAAGGCTACGACAGATTAGCCAATGGAATCATCCTTCAAGAATTTATCGGATACCATTTTCAAGGCAACACCAAGTTGCTCAATTTTTATGGTGGATTTGAGTTTACTCAAGGCTTTACCGGTAACAGGAGGAGCTACGATATTCCAACAATGAGCGTGAAGGATGAAAAATACAACGACTTCCTTTTTGGCTTTCGAGTTGGTTGGATGATGCCTTTTTACAAGCGAAATCAGGACAAATATTATTACTATTAATTCGCTGATGTTGGTTTTCTACAACATCGGAATTCGTCTTTACCAGCTGGCAGTATTCGTTGCTTCCTTTTTCAATCCCAAGGCTAAACTTTGGCTTAATGGGCGCGAAGGTTTGCTTGAGTCAATAGAACAGCAGGTCGGTAGTTTTTCGGGTGAAACCGTTTGGGTGCATTGCTCCAGCCTCGGTGAGTTTGAAATGGCTCGTCCTATTATAGAAGGTCTCAAAGAATCCGATTCAAAACTTCGAATTGTTCTCACATTTTTCTCTCCCTCTGGTTATGAAATTCGCAAAAACTACTCGTTGGTAGACCATGTGTTTTACTTACCCTTGGACACCAAGTCAAACGCGTTGCGCTTTATAGCAGCGATTAAGCCAAGCAAAACCATTTTTGTGAAATATGATTTATGGTTTCATTATTTAAATGAGGCTAAAAATGTTGGCTCCAAGTTGATGCTGATATCTGCTCAGTTTAGAAAAAGCCAGTCTTATTTTAAGGTTTGTGGAGGTGTGGGAAGGCAAGCTCTAGGGCTATTTGACCAGATTTTTCTGGTTGATTCGGATTCAGAAAAACTACTTCATCAGATTGGAGTAAAGAACACTACCGTTTGTGGCGATACGCGTTATGATAGGGTGATGGAAATTGCTCGATTAGCAGAATCGACTCCATCAATAGAAGCTTTTAAAGGCAAGGGTAATTTGGTTGTTTGCGGAAGTACCTGGCCAGAAGACGAAAAGTTGCTGACGCAATGCATTAGTCAATTGCTAGAAACAAAGTGGGTAATTGCACCACACGAAGTTGGTGAGCAAAACATAGATAGATTAGAAAATTTGTTTCCGAATTCCGTGCGTTTTTCAAAGCTAGAAGGTTCGGATGCTAAGGTTGTCATTGTAGACTCTATCGGTCTGTTAAGCAAACTCTACAAACATGCCACCATAGCCTACGTTGGAGGAGGATTTAGAACAGGATTGCATAATATTCTTGAAGCAACCGCCTACGGTGTTCCAACCGTATTTGGACCAAATTATTCACGGTTTCCAGATGCTGGAGAAATGGTTTCAAATGGCACAGCATTCAGCATTAAGAATCAAACTGAATTGGATGACAGACTGGAAAAATTGATGAATGCGGACCAAAAGGAATTGAGAAACTCTATTCTTGAGTTCATGCAAGCTAGAACCGGAGCCACGAAAGCAATTTTACAATACACTAAAGAGTGTTAATAGCTCTTGAAAACATCAAATAATCCAGCCTTCAATACGTCTATATTCGCCAAAGATGATTGAGAAGAACGTTTCTTTAAAGCCCTACAATACGTTCGGGTTATCTGCGCAGGCTAAACTCATGGCTCGCGTTGTAGACGTTCCTTCCCTGCAGTCAGTTTTATCCGATGCTTCACTCGTAAATGAGGATCGTTTTATTCTAGGTGGCGGGAGCAATATTCTTCTTACAAAAGACGTAGACGCGCTTGTAATTAAGAACGAAATTGACGGGATAGCCCTTGTTGAAGAAACTTCCGATTCATTTTTCGTTAAGTCTGGAGCGGGTGTTGTTTGGCACAATTTGGTGTTGCATTGTATAGAGAAAGGCTATGCGGGTATCGAAAATTTATCGCTAATACCCGGCAATGTTGGTGCGGCCCCAATGCAAAATATTGGGGCTTATGGAGTCGAATTAAAAGATGTTTTTAGTTCTCTGGAAGCTGTGGATATTGCATCAGGAAAAATTCATCATTTCGATGCGAATGCCTGTGAATTTGGTTATCGAGAAAGCGTTTTTAAACGAAAGTTGAACGGGCAGTTTATCATCACGGCAGTTACGCTTAAGCTTGATAAAACACCCAAATTGAACACGACTTATGGCGCTATTGAACAGGAACTTGAGCGGTTAAATGTTTCCAGTCCTACATTAAAAACTGTGAGTCAAGCGGTTATTAATATTCGCCAAAGCAAATTGCCGAACCCAAAAGAGTTGGGTAATTCAGGCAGTTTTTTCAAAAACCCGGTTGTGGAAACGACCAAGTATGAAGAATTGAAGAAGAAGTACTCAACTATTCCTGGTTATCCCGCGGGAGATAAAACTAAGCTTGCTGCGGGTTGGCTTATAGAACAATGTGGTTGGAAAGGCAAGGTTGTGGGTAACACTGGAAGTCATGTCCAACAGGCTTTGGTACTGGTTAATTATGGCAACGCAACAGGTGTTGAAATTTTCGAATTATCAGAGCAAATTATGTACTCTGTTTACAATACTTTTGGCGTGCAACTTGAAAAAGAAGTAAATGTTTATTGAGAAGATGATAATGGCCGCTGTTTTTGCGGTTTTAGTTGGTTTTGGTGCGACTGCCCAAACTTCAGAGTGCAGCAAGATTAGCGCTTATTTCCAGAAAAAAGTTTGTAGTGGAATTGAGAACAACAACGCAGCATTCATTAAGGAATTAATGCAACGTAAGAGCGGACAAAACAGCCAAGACCGTGTGTTGCTTTGGTCGAAAGCCAATTATGAATGTTTCTATTGTGATCAAGAACCTGGATTTAGAGGGGGAGGCATTCTCAGAAAAATAGTTTTTGAAGATGCGCTGAGTGTTTGTTTCTTCTTTGTGTATGATGCAAAAGTTGACATGAATACTGTGGAAAGAGACGGCAAGACTCTGATTGATTGGCTGCAAGATGATACTGAGAAGGCATTTGATGCAGCTTTTGAAACTGAAAATGAGCAAGACAAGCGCTACCTAATTAAACAAATTAGAACAGGCCAGAAGTACTTCAACATTTTCAGGAATAACGGTGCCAAGTTCCGTTCAGAGCTTCGAGCTGGCGGCTCTAAGTTTTAGTCTTTTTTTGGTGAATACCAAATAGGGGAGGACCAAGCTCTTTCCTGAATTACCAATCCATCTGATTTGCTGTGGTCCATTCCGTATCGAACTTGGTCAAGCAGTCTCCAACTTGGAGTTGGAATTTCTAAAACTCGAACGTAATAGAACGCATATTGCTCAGGATTAAAATCGTTGTCGGTCCAAATTACATGGAGTTCTTCATCTCCTAAGTCTTCAGAGAATTCGCCCGTTTCGAGATTAACCGTTGCGCCATTATCTGGAACAGAACCATTGGAGTTTAATACACGTGCATCGGAAAGAGCCACATCGAAAGTTTCTTCATACATCGCGCCTTGCGCATCGCACCAACCTTTTATTATTTGAATGCGGTCGAGATTAGCTCCATCCACATCTCGCTTTGCCCAAATTAGAAATTGAGGTTTGCCGTTTACGAGTTTGAGGTCACTGCCCATTGGTACCCCTTTCGCATAAGCGTCATCAAGCATTGCATCGTCCTTCAATCCATTGACGAAACCAGAACCACCAAAGAATCTTACTTGAATTCGATTGCCGCTAGTAGCATAAACCTCTCGGTTTTGTAGTGCATCGTAAATATGCCCTCTGGTATTGGCATCGGCCCAAACTGCCACAAGCCCTCCTGGATTTACGACCTCATCTACTCTTTGGGTTTGATCAAGTGGCCATCTGTCAAAAGTTCGATTTAAAGGGTCAATGTCCATAATGCCTTTATTCCCAATTTCCTTGTCGTTTTCTTCGGTATTCCCAGGAGTACCAGTATGTGTGTCCGTACTTCCAATCATACCAAGTTTAAACGGATTTACACCTAATTCTTGCTGAAGTTGAACTCCCTTTTTAAGTCCATATCTCACATAATTCTGCTCATTTGGATTTCCGAATGTGTGATTTTCAAATCCAGCAAACTCATCATTTTTCCAGAATGCAGCATGTACCTCTGAGTTTCCTTTTACCTGATGAACCTCAACCAAGCGTTCAAATTCTTGACGCATTTGAGCATACTCTCGTGTTATTGGTTTTCCTTCCCAATCGGTAGCTTGAAATGCACTGCCTTCTGCTAAATTGGTGTTGTGCGGAATGGCCAGCAACTTTGCCCCCTGATTAGTGGTTTGTTGCATCCAATCCCAAAGTTCCTTTTCGTTTCTAGCTTCTAAAGAACTGACAGGGTAATCTGGCACTACTAAATCTCGGAAAATGATGTTTCGATGCAAATGAGCGTTACCTTTTGCTAATGTCCACTCGAAACCAGCCAGGGTTGTGAATTTTCCAGGTTGATAGTGTTTTTCGGCAGCATCGAGTGTAATCTGCCAAGCGCTTGCGGTTGTTTCGTAACCTCGAAAGAAGAAAGGGTGAGTTCTGCTTGGTTCCTCAGCGTGGCTCATAATCTTGGTGAAAATTTGCCATTGTTTAGCGGTATCTACACCCAGTTCAGATTCTGTTTTAAAGATGGATCGAAAGTAATTGTTAGGAAGTGAATTATATCCTGGAGCTCCTTTGGTAGTTACACAATACGATTCTCCCATGAGCTCAGAATGATCTGTAATTGCACAGAAATCTAATGGCTTGCGAAGCTTAACTTTTCGGCCGAACACTTCAATTTCATTGCCTTTGGCATACTGATATGCTTCATCGCAAGAGGTCAATGTTCCGGAAAGGAACGCATCGAAGGATAAGCTTGTGTGCACGTGCAAATCGCCCCAATACAAGTTTTTGTTTGGATTGGTCTGAACGCTTGATTCATCTAATTCTTTTGAAAGAGTAGCCTTATCCGAAACTGGATTCGGAATTTGCTTTTGGCTTCCTCCGCAAGCGATAAAAAGGCATGTAATGAAAAAAAGAGCGAATAATTTTGGGGTCGAATTCACGCTTACAAATTAAACATTGGAGCATAAAGAAACCTGCTCCAAAAATGGAACAGGTTTTTATTAACATGCCTTGTAATTAGAACTTGTATGAGAATCCTACGCCAAGTACCTCTTTGAACTGGATAAGCGCGTCTTTTTTCTGAATCTTGTTTCCTGTTGCATCCAAAACAAACAATCCATTTTCGTCCACTTGGTATACCGCATTATCTCCATCAAATACCTTTTGCTTGATGTTGAAGTCGTAAATCAAATGAGTGAATAGGCTCACCGTAATCCATTTGTTAACCTTCATGTTAACCGAAGTCTGCCAGTCGACATCTACCTTTCTTCTGTTTTCAGGGTCTTTATCGGTGTAATTGTTAAACAGGTTTAAATCGGTGCCTAACGTGATGTTTTTCATCACATCCTTCTTAATGCTCATTTTAAAGTAAGCACCGAACTCTGCTCTGTAATTGGCCCCTTTTGTTAATCGAGCTCCTGTAATTGCATCATAGGTTGCTGCTTCGACACCAAATGAACCAGCATCGGCTAGCGATTGATCGGTAACAAAGGTGAACTTTCCTGTAGCTGGCGATAGGTAAAACGAAATCCAATCAGCTGGCTTATAATCGATACCGAGTGAAAGGATTAAGTACCCTGGTGCCATAAATCGAGAAATTACTGTGCTATCGTCTGGAAGGGTGTAACCAGGTGCGAATTGAGTCTTGAAATTCATCTCTCCAGCGTAGCTGAATTTAGATGTTCCAATGCTTCGTTTTGCTTTGGATAAAAGGTCAATTTTATCTTCGTTTTTCTGCCAACCGAAGGTTTTGCTATACAGAACTCCGTACCCAAGATCCAGCCTGTTTTCCCATGCCCACTTTCCTTTTTTGTAATTGGCAAACACTTGAGCAAGTGCTATTCCAGAGAAGGAATTTTCTCCTCCTGAGTTCCAATTTACAAGAGCGACTTGGTTTACTTGAAGTGAAGTGAACCCGCCAAAAGTCCAAGCTTTTGTAGAATCCGTTCCTTCTGGAATAGTAAATGACGGGTCTGTTGCGAATACACTCCCTGTAAACACTAACAAGAAGATAAGTGAGTAGATTTTTTTCATTTCGAATGGATTATAGTTTTTGGTATTCCTCCCAAACGAACTCCATCAATTCATGGACGTATTCTTGAGAGAAACTGAATTTGATTCCCGCGGTTGCATAAATCTTGCCAATTGGCTCTGTGTAGCCAAGTTTTAGCGCAGCCTCATACTGATCAAGCGCTTTACTTGGGTTTGCTCGGTAATTTCTCCATACCGCAATAGCACCTAGTTGGGCAATAGCATATTCGATATAGTAAAATGGTACTTCGTACAGATGAAGTTGTTTTTGCCACTGAAAGGTTTTGGCTTTTTCGTAACCCGTCCAATCCACAACCTTACTGCCAAATCTGTTGCTAATTCGAACCCAATTTTCAGCTCGCTCTTCTTCAGTGTGGGTTGGGTTTTCGTACACCCAATGCTGAAAAGCGTCTACGGTTGCAATCCAAGGCAGGGTAGCCATAATTTTCTCTAAGTGCTCTTTTTTAGCTCGCTTAAGGTCGGTTTCGTTATCGAAAAACACATCCCACTGATCAATAGAAATAAGCTCCATGCTCATGCTTGCCAACTCAGCTACTTCTGAAGGAAGGTTTTTAAACCCAGTAATTTCCAAGTCTTTGCTGAGAAAAGAATGCACTGCATGTCCACCTTCATGAACCATGGTAATTAGATCTCGAAGCGAACCAACAGAGTTCATAAAAATGAACGGAACTCCAATTTCGTACAACGGGTAGTTAAACCCTCCTGGAGCTTTTCCTAATCTCGAACCAAGGTCAAGGTGACCCATTGCGTTCATTGTGTCTAGGCAATCACCATAATATGGACGTATTCTTCTGAAAGCCTCAATAGACAAGCTGATTAATTCCTGCTCGTTCTTAAACGGCTTTAATCCTGCTTTTCCAGACGGGTCCACATCTGTATCAAATGGCTTTAAAGTTTCTAGGCCAAGTGATTTCTTTCGGGCTTCATCCACCTTATTGTTCAAAGCAACACACTCAGCTTCTATAGCTTTATGAAACGTAAAGCAATCCTCAGCGGTGTAATCAAACCTTCCAAGGGCATCTAACTTAAAGTCGCGGTAATTGGTGTAACCTGCCTGTTTTGCAACCTTGTCTCTGAGACGAATTAATTCTGTAAAAAGCTCATCGAGTTCTTTCGATTTTTCTAATCGAGCTTCATTTACGGTTTCATAAATGGCTTTTCGCAACTCTCTGTCGGTGTCTTTCAGAAAGCTGTTAGCCATTTGCAAGGTCAACTTCTGGCCTTCATGTTCAATAGACATGGCACCAGTTATTGCACCATATTTTTGCTGCAATTGCTGTAAAGCGGTAAAAACAGGAATGCTTTCTTCTCTATACAGTTTAATCTGCATTTGAAGGGCTCTCAAGAAAATTGAATATTTCTGTGTGTCGAGGTCCTTGCAGAACGGAGAATCAACAAGTTTTTTATTGAATTTATCGGAATAAGGCGCAGCTTTCGGATCAATTTCCGTTACCATAAAATCGAATGCTTTTGCATACTCTTCATTGGTAGTGTCAATATTCATTCGAATGTAGCGCCAAGCTGTTTCTTCACTTAAAACAGCCTCAACTTCACTTAAATCGCGCATCCAATCTTCTAAATCGGTAGCGTTAGAGATTTCTCTTTCTAAAAGTTCGTCAAGCAAAGGTTGGAGCGTAGCCCAAGTTTCAACCTGAAAATTTTCAGATAAATATCTTCTTGCCGGGCGACTTGGTATTACAGCTTCCTTTTGCATTAACGATTTATTTTTTGACCTTTTTTGAAGCGCCTTTAGCAGGCTTAGAATCAGACTTTGCTTTTGGCTTGGCCTCTTTCGTCTCCTTTTTCGCAGCAGCTTTCTTGGCTGGCTTCTTTTCTTCTTTTTCCTCTTCTAGCAATCCTTTTTCGGCTAGCAGGTTAAACCACTGAAAAAGCTTTTTCAAATCAGAGTTATAAACACGCTCCTTATCATAGTTCGGTAGAACCGAGGTAAGGAAATCGCTCAACTCATTGACTGAAGCTTTCTTTGGGTTTAGAGCAGCTTTGCCATCTGTTTTCTTAAGAAACAGTGCAAAAACATCTGCCAAAGGAACATCGTCCTCTTCGGTGTAAATGCTTATGTCTTCCAAAGCAAGGATTTTCTGGGTAGAGTAGGCAGGCATTCGCTTACCATCCAATAAAGACTCTACCACCAAACCCGTTTTCATTTGGCTCACCATTTTAAATAATCCTGGGTATCCGGCTATAGAAAGTATTCCAGTCAGTTTCATTGACAATAATTTTGCTCAAAAGTAAGTATTACACGTATGACCCTTTTTGTGCTCAATTCTACTTATCAACAAGTTCATTTCAAATATGGATTGGCATTGTGTAGATTCGTTCCTATGCGAATCTTACTTCTTTTCATGTCCTTTATGCTGCTTGGCTTCGGTGCTTTGGCACAGGAGCTGAAATTGAAGGGTACTGTTAAAGGTGAGTTCAATTACATGACTACAGACCACATTGGAAGGCTGTATTTGAGCAAAGGGCAGGAGCTATTTCTGTATTCGCCAGAAGGGCAATTACTCTATCAGTTTAGTGATTTAAGCAGGGGTGAGATTGTTCATTTGGACACAAGAAATCCAATGAAGTTGCTTCTGTTTTACCCAGATTACAGCCAAATAAGCTTCTTAGACAACACGCTTAGTAAGACTAGGGAGTATGTAGACTTAAATTCTCTTGATTTAGAATTAGCGCAACTCGCTTGTGCCTCTTTCGATAATGGATTTTGGGTTTACGACCCTGTAAGTTTTCGGTTGGTGCGGTTTGATCAAGGTTTGAATGTGACCAATGAGGTTGCCAACATTAATCAACTGGTGGGCGCTGAGGTAAATCCAATTCAGATTGAGGAATTCGATAGCTGGTTATATATGAATGACCCCCAGAACGGCATTTTTGTTTTTGACTCCTTCGGAACATACTCTAAGCTTATCCCAATTCCAGGCGCGTCTCAGATGCAAGTAAGGGCAAACGGACTGTTCCTTTTGATTGGAAATAAAATTGTGAAGTACGATGATTTGAACCTAGAACCGATAGAAATTGATCTACCGGTCGAAGATTTCAGGTCCGTGAGGATTGAAAAAAACATGCTTTTTATATTAACAAAAGACGGAGTGCAACTATACTCTTTACGTAAGTGAAAAGTGTGAGCAACTTATTCGATTTTAGACAGGTTTTCGGTTTGAGCGCGTACTTCGAATTACTATTTTTGGTCGCCTATGTCAAAGCCTAAACACATTGCAGTTGCCGGTAATATTGGTGCCGGAAAAACCACACTTACTCGGTTGCTTTCTAAGCATTATAAGTGGGAAGCACAGTACGAAGCTGCTGATGATAACCCGTACCTCAACGATTTCTATGAAGAAATGCAACGCTGGTCTTTTAACTTGCAGGTGTATTTCCTAAACTCTCGTTTTAGGCAAGTAATGGATATTAAAAATGGTTCTAAAACGGTCATTCAGGACCGTACCATTTTTGAGGATGCCCACATATTTGCGCCCAATTTGCATGCAATGGGACTAATGACTAGTCGCGATTTCGAGAATTACCAATCGCTGTTTGAGTTGATGAACGAGTTTGTTGGACCGCCAGATTTGATGATTTATCTGCGTGCTTCTATTCCAACACTTGTAAATCAGATTCAAAAAAGAGGAAGGGCGTACGAAGAAACTATTCGGTTAGATTACCTTAAAAGACTTAACGAGCGGTATGAAGCTTGGATTAGCACATACGATAAAGGCCCGGTGTTAATCATTGAAGTTGACGAGAACAATTTTTCCGAAGACCCTGAAGATTTAGGTAAGATTATTACAAGAATTGATGCCGAGATTAACGGCCTTTTCTAAGGAATAATAAACTTAACTACTGTTTGTAGCTTCTCTCCATTTATGCTTAAAGCATAAACTCCTGCGCTTAATCCTGCGTGAGATATATTGATTGATTCAAAATTTGCACCACTCTTCACCACTTGGCCGTTCATGCTTATTAGTTGCCAATTTACAGTTGCAGCAGTGTTGGTCTTTATCACGTGTTTTTCTAGATGAGTTTCAACTAATACTTCGGAGTCTGCTCCAATTTCATTTACGGATGTAGCACCGTAAACTACCGAATTGTACGCGTTTACTCTTCCATAGCCAAGTTCTAAAGACCAACCTCCATTTTCCTTCCATGTTGAGTAGTCGTATCCTCCTACCTTTTCTGCTCCAAAGGCTAAAACCTTTCTTGCTAACCATTGTGGCAGGGTTGGCGTGTGAGAAAGAACAAGAGCCATAACACCTGCAGCATTCGGACACGCTGCCGATGTTCCGTTAAAGCTGTTGTAGTATTCTGTGTTGTGAAATCCGTTGGATCCCAGCATATCTATTGTGGCCACCCGAACTCCAGGAGCACTTACATCCAATCCTTCACCCCAATTGCCAGCCCACCAGTTTTCTCCATCACAAGAGGTAGGTGTTTTGTGTTCATCGCACATACTTGTTGCCCCAACCGCAATGGTGTTTTCATACCGCGCTGGCCATAAAGGAATGGTATCAGTTACTCCATCATTGCCGCTTGAGAAAAGCATTGGAGCACCTAGTCCGCCTCTGGCATTTTCTACCACTTGGTCAATAACTGCATTCACCAGCGTGTCAGAACCAGGATAAAGTGCAAGTAGCACATCAGGAACAGCCCAAGAGTTGGACGACACATCAATATCGTTCTGAGTTTGCCATCCCATACAGTCTAGAAAAAACTGAGTTTCTGACCATGGCTGCACTTCACCTAAGATTACTTCATAGTTGAACACACGAATTGGAATCACTTTACAATCATGACAGACACCTGCAACTCCGAGCGTATTGTTTGTATTGGCTGCTGCAATTCCAGCACAAGACGTTCCATGTCCGTCACTGTCATAGTTTGGCGTTGGATAGCCATTTGTTCCATCGCCCATAGCATCGAACCCTGGAAGGAGTTTTCCTTCTAATTCGGGATGTAGCGTGTCTATGCCGCTATCTACAATTACAATGGTGATGTCTGTACTGCCTGTGGTTACCTCCCAAGCAGCCTCAACGTCCATATCTGCGCCAATGGTTCCATTACCTTGAATGCTAGTCCCGTCATTTTGCAGGTGCCATTGTCTATCGTATCGAGGGTCATCTACCGAGCAATCGCTTACAGAATGAACTAAGTTTGGGCTAACTGTTCTGAAAAGGCCCGTGGATTTTAAGGCATTAACTGCTTCTATAGCGTCAATTCCATACTTGTTGGTTTTGAGTTCGATAATGGCAGATGTGAATCGGTTTGCACCAAGTATTTCAACACCAATTTTAGCGGCTTCTACTTCTAGAATTTCTAAATCGTCTACCTCGCGCAAGCGCACAAAGAAGGTAGGCTTGTACGTTACAAATTGACGTTTGGAGTTTGAATACAACGGACTGATATATTCGACAACAGATTCAGTTCTCAATGCTTCAATATCAATTGAATTGACGGGTACGAGCACTGTTGATTTATAATGGAATTCCGAAAGTTCAATTGACTCGCTCCAACCGTACTTTTTTAGAAGGTCAATTCGTTCTGTTCGCTCCACATCATCATTAAAGAAGATGGCTGAATGTGTATGCGACAATTCACTTTGAGAAAAAGCGCTAAGTGGCAAAAGAACTAATAGAATGTATTTAAGCATGGAGTTGAAATTGTGAGTCGAATTTACGCAAACAAAAAAGCCCCAATCGCAGAAGCGATTGGGGCTTTAATATTTCGTAGAGACGCCATCTTGGCGTCTAATGAATCAATTTACTTCGTCACCTTCTCAGTAACAGTTTCAACAATTTCTTCCACTGTTTCAGTAACCACTTCACCAGCAGCGTTAGCTACAGTTTCGGTAGTAACAGTAGTTTCAGTTACTGTTCCGTTTTCAGCAGTTTCAACCTCAACAGTCATTTCAATTGCCGGAGCGTTTAACTGCGATGAATCCGCAGTATCAATGTTTGCAATAGATGGAGCAATTACCAAAGCAACTACAGACATCAACTTCAAAAGGATGTTCAATGATGGACCTGAAGTGTCTTTGAATGGATCGCCAACCGTATCACCAACAACAGCAGCTTTGTGCGGCTCAGAACCTTTGCCATACTTCACTCCGTTAATCTCCACTCCTTCTTCAATCATCTTCTTAGCGTTATCCCAAGCACCACCAGCATTAGACTGGAAGATAGCCATCAACACACCAGCAGAAGTTACACCTGCGAGAAGACCACCAAGCATTTCAGGGCCTCCAATAAAACCAACAGCAACAGGAACAACGATTGCCATTACTCCTGGAAGCACCATCTCTTTAATGGAAGCTTTGGTAGAAATGTCAACACATTTGTCATATTCTGGCTTACCATCAGCAGCATCGAAAATGGCTGAATCTTCAGCGCTCCAATCTTTCTGCTCTTTCCCCTCATTCTTCTTCATCACGTCAAGTGCAGCTCTTAATTCTGGAATATCCTTGAACTGACGTCTAACTTCTTCAATCATCGCCATAGCAGCACGTCCAACGGCATTCATGCTCATTGCAGAGAATACGAATGGAAGCATCGCTCCAACAAATAGTCCCGCCATTACTTTTGGGTTGGCCACGTTAATCGAGTCAACATTTGCCTGCTGCATGAAAGCCGCAAACAATGCCAATGCTGTAAGTGCAGCAGAACCAATTGCGAATCCTTTTCCGATAGCAGCAGTTGTGTTACCAACGGCATCAAGCTTATCGGTTCTTTCACGAACTTCTTTAGGGAGATCAGCCATTTCAGCAATACCACCAGCGTTGTCAGAAATTGGTCCGTAAGCATCAACAGCTAACTGAATTCCCGTGTTAGCAAGCATACCTACCGCTGCAATAGCGATACCGTACATTCCAGCAAAGTGGTGAGCTATAATTATAGCAGCAGCAATCAAAAGAACAGGAATTGCAGTACTCATCATACCCACTCCCAAACCAGCAATAATGTTGGTTGCAGAACCAGTCAACGACTGACGAACAATAGATGTAACTGGTCCAGTACCTGTTCCAGTGTAATACTCAGTGATTTTACCGATTCCCAGACCTGCAAATAGACCTGCAAGAGTTGCAAAGAAAACTCCGTTAGAAGTGTAAGTCATTCCACCAGCAGTCGTCCAAGACTCAGGCATGAATTCTCCAATGATGAAGTAAGAAACAATCACCATTACAGCAGCGGAACCAAATTCACCAATATTCAATGCTGTGTGTGGGCTACCACCATCTTTCACCTTAACGAAGAAAGTTCCGATGATAGAAACAATAATTCCTACAGCAGCAAGGGTCATTGGAAGAAGAACAGCACCAAGGCCGTTAAACTTGTCAGTAAATTCTGGAAGCGCAACAAACGCAGCACCCAAAACCATTGTACCAATAATAGAACCTACATAAGATTCGAAAAGGTCAGCTCCCATACCAGCAACATCACCAACGTTGTCTCCAACGTTATCCGCAATCGTTGCAGGATTTAATGGGTGATCCTCAGGAATACCAGCCTCAACTTTGCCTACAAGGTCAGCACCAACGTCAGCAGCTTTGGTGTAAATACCACCACCAACACGCGCAAACAATGCAATAGAAGACGCTCCCAAAGAGAATCCAGCCAATACGTTCAACACACGATTGATATCCCATGCCGCACCAATAAACTCAGAATAAACAAGGAAAAGTCCGCTAAGTCCAAGAACACCCAGACCAACAACACCCATTCCCATTACAGAACCACCACCAAAAGCAACCTCAAGGGCCTTTCCGAGTGAAGTTCTTGCAGCGTTGGTTGTTCTAACGTTTGCTTTTGTGGCCACTACCATTCCAAGGTATCCGGCCAAGCCAGAACAGATAGCGCCAACAATGAATGACAAAGCAACAAGAGGACTTGATGTAGGAAGACCCTTTGCGTCCATCTCATAATTTCCTTTAAAAGCTAATAGAACAGCAACTGCCACAACAAAAATGGAAAGCACTTTGTATTCAGCACTCAAGAATGCCATTGCACCTTTCTGAATGTGACCAGCAATTTTGGCCATCTTTTCAGTACCTACTTCTTGCTTGCTAACCCAAGCGCTTTTCCATGCTACATAAAGGAGAGAAACTACTCCGAACAATGGAAGGATGTAAACTATGTTTTCCATACTAAGTTAAATTGGTTGTTTTTTTACCTCGTTTTTGAAGCGCGCAAAGGTATCACATTCATTATTTAATGCAAACAGTAAAATTTTAAGAAAAATCGAGCGAAACTTACTTGACGTAAAGCACGCTTTTTACAGCCGCAACTGTGTCTGCAACATTCGGCAACCACTCTTCTACAAAAGCAGGAGCATAAGCCAGCGGAGTATCCTTACACGTAATACGTTTCACCGGAGCATCCAAATAATCAAAGGCGTCTTTTTGAACCGCGTATGTAATCTCCGAAGAAATAGAGGCCAACGGCCATGCTTCTTCCACAATTACCAAACGATTGGTCTTTTTAACCGATTCTATAATACACGGATAGTCAATCGGACGAACAGTTCTCAAGTCAATTACCTCTGCCTCAATTCCGTCTTTTGCTAATTGTTCGGCTGCTTCCAAAGCCACTTTCATAATCTTCCCAAAAGAAACGATGGTCACATCCTTTCCTTTTCGCACAACGTTTGCTTTGCCAATCGGAATCAAATATTCCCCTTCCGGAATCATTCCTTTATCGCCATACATCTGCTCACTCTCCATAAATATAACGGGGTCGTTATCACGAATGGCGGATTTCAACAGTCCTTTTGCATCCGCAGGATTTGAAGGAACAACCACCTTCAATCCAGGACAGTTGGCATACCAACTTTCAAATGCTTGCGAGTGCTGCGCGCCCAATTGCCCCGCAGAACCAGTTGCTCCACGAAAAACCATTGGCGCACCAAACTGTCCGGCAGACATATGTAGCATTTTAGCCGCTGAGTTGATTACTTGATCTATTGCAACTAAGGAGAAATTGAAAGTCATGAACTCAACAATAGGTCTCAAGCCATTCATGGCTGCACCAACTGCAATTCCAGAGAACCCGAGCTCTGCAATAGGTGTATCAATCACCCGTTTATCACCAAATTCCTTCAACATGCCTTGGCTCACTTTGTAAGCGCCATTGTATTCGGCCACTTCCTCACCCATCAAAAAGACGGTTTCGTCTCTTCTCATTTCCTCGCTCATCGCTTCGCGAAGCGCTTCTCTGAATTGTACTTCTTTCATGGCTTCAAATATAGATGGATTGCTAGATAGAAAGGTCCGCTACAATCAATTTTGCCGCAGTTTCTGATGCTCCCTTCCCGCCAAGTTTGGTCCAGAGTTCTTGATAATCTTGTTGCATTTTATCCCTGCTTGTTTCATTTTCAAGTAAAGCTTTCAAGTTTGCAACAATGGATTCTGTATTCAATTCAGCCTGAATCAACTCTGTAACGGCTGGTCTATCAAGAATAAGATTGACCAAAGAGATATATGGAACTTTTATGAGGAGACGTGCTATCCGAACCGATACGCCATTTGCTTTGTAGCAAACCACTTGAGGCACTTTGAGCAACGCAGTTTCTAAGGTGGCTGTTCCAGAGCCCACAAGTGCTGCTTTTGAACGAGAAAGCAATTTGTACGTGCCTTCTTCAAACACCTTAGCAGATCCAAGATTGAAGCGCGATTGGTAAAATGCTGCCGTTCTACCAGGAGCTTTACCAATAATGAAATGGTAGTCAGGAAAGTGCTTCATAACCGCAAGCATTTGTGGTAGAATGTGCTTGATTTCCTGTTCTCTCGAACCGGGTAGGAGTGCAATGACCTTTTCTTTTTTTATCTCAAATCGAGCGTTTCTTAGTTCAATTTCATCAATCAATGGATGACCTACAAAATCCACCTTCATTCCTCGCTTTGCGAAAAATTCTTGCTCAAATGGAAGAATCACCATTAAACGGTCGATGTTTTTTTTCATCTGCTTTACGCGGCTTTCCTTCCAAGCCCAAACTTGTGGCGAGATGTAATAGAACACACGAATTCCACGCTTTTTGGCCCATTTGGCCATGCGCAAATTGAATCCTGGATAATCAATAAGAATAATGGCATCTGGCTTGTTTTCTTCCAGTGCCTTTTTGCAGATTTTGAAGTTTTCGCGTACAGTACCGAGGTTTTTCACCACTTCTACAAACCCCATAAAGTTGAGTTTGTCTAATGGGCGAAGAATTTTCATCCCTTCGTTTTTCAAACGGTCACCGCCAAAGCCTTCGAAAGTGCTGTTTGGAGAAAGATGCTTGATGGAGCGAAGGAGATTGGCGCCATGCATGTCGCCAGAGGCTTCGCCTGCTATGACGAAGAATTTCATAAAACAAAAAACTTCAGAACCACGATGAGCAATCCATAAGCGAAAGTGGCAGCGATTACGCCACGAGCTGAAACGTCAAGTTCCATTTTGTAGAATAAAAAGAACGTAGCAAGATTTCCCAATAGTCCGATGGAGATTAGGCCAGGAAGGTTGTTGCTTTGAATCATCACTTCATAAAACCCAATCAGGCTTGTGTGTCCGAACTGAACTTTCCAGAAACCCAGCATCACGATGAGTGGGGCAATAAAGCCGAGTATTAAGCCAAATATGGTACTATCTTTTTTCATTCTTTTAGCTCGTCATTGCGAAGAAGGAACGACTGAAGCAATCTCCTGCTTTAGATTGCCGCACTTCGCTCGCAAAGACGGTAAGTTTTTATCCTAAATCCCAATCATTCAAACGCGGCATGGCGTGGTGTGCCGTTAAATCGAACTGAACAGGAACAGCTGAAACATATCCATTGTTCAAAGCCCACACATCCGTGTCGGCTCCCTTATCATAGTTTGCAAACGCGCCTGTTAACCAATAGTATTTTCGATTGTGAGGGTCCAATCGTTCATCAAATTCTTCTTCCCATTTGGCGTTTGCCTGTCGGCAGATTTTTACGCCTTTTATCTGTTCCAACGGAAGGTCAGGTATGTTCACATTCAGCAACGTTCCTGTTGGCATTCCGAAATGAAGCATGTTCTTAATAATCATCTTCACGAAATGTTTTGAAGCCGTAAAATCAGCATCCAAAGAATAATTGAGAAGAGAAAATCCGACCGAAGGAATTCCTTCAATGGCGCCTTCCATAGCTGCCGACATGGTGCCACTATAAATCACATTAATCGAATGGTTGGCCCCGTGATTGATGCCTGAAATAACAAGATCTGGCTTTCGGTGCAGAATCTTGTCAATCGCAATTTTTACGCAATCAACAGGTGTTCCTGTGCATTGATAGCCAATGCTTTCTCCATGGTATTCAACTTTGTCTAAACGAAGAGGTTTGTTCAACGTAATAGCGTGTCCCATTCCGCTTTGCGGACTGTCGGGGGCCACAACAACCACCTCAGCCAATTCTTGAGCGGCCTCAACCATTGCCTGAATTCCAGGAGCGGTTATTCCATCATCGTTTACAGCAAGTATCAGTGGTCGTTTCTTCGGCATTTATTCAAAATTTGAGGCAAAGCTAATTATCTGGAATGCTATTGGTCCATGTAATTGTACTAAAACACAACGGGCCGCAAAAAGCGCGGCCCGTGCTGACATGTATAGAGAAAGGAGTTGCAGGTTATCCCACTTTAATCTCCTTGAGTTTTTTCACCTCGTTCTCCACTTTGGGAAGGTCAATCTTCAGGATGCCATCTTCATACTTGGCGTCTATTTTATCAAGATTTACCATTCCGTTAAGGTTGAAGCTTCGTTTGAAGTTTCCACTTCTGAATTCACGCTTCACGTAATTGTCTTTTTTCTCTTCGTTTTCCATCTTCACCTCACCTGTGATAGTTAAGGTGTCGTCCTCGACAGAAACTTTGATGTCTTCGCGTTTGTATCCCGGAGCCGAAAGCTCAACGTGATATTTGGTGTCTTCTTCTTTAATGTTGGCGGCTGGAACCCAATCAGAGTTGTTGTTCTCTCCTTGCCAATCCTTCCAGAATTCATCAAACATGGATGGAAATACTGTGTTCGGTTTTCTAACTTTTACGAGTGTCATGATATGTTGTTTTAAAGGTTATCGTTTCCATACCCTTTTCGAATTTTGTGCCAAGGCCTAAAAACGCCTGTATCGCTGTCATAATGGCTTATACAGAAGAATTCGCATGTCAATATTTCCGACTTTTTTGTAAGAATTAACAAACTCTAGCGCACAATTGTCAGGAGTAATGGTTGTACTATTGCAAACCGTTGATTGGTACACGATTTGACTAATGAAAACCAACTTGACAACAACTAAAAAAAGAAATAATGTTTGGATTTGACCCAGTTCTGCTGGTATTAGTAATTGGTTTCGCGATTCTTGGTTTTGCCGTAAGTCGCAGATTAAAAAGTGTATTCGCCAAGTATGAAAAGATGCCGCTTAGTTCAGGATTGACAGGAGCACAGGTAGCGCAGAAAATGCTAACCGACAGTAATATCTATGATGTAACTGTTGAAAGTGTTCCAGGTAAGTTGACGGACCATTACAATCCAGCAAATAAGACCGTGAATTTGAGTCCAGAGGTATTTAATGGACGGAATGTTTCCGCTGCAGCAGTTGCTGCTCACGAATGTGGTCACGCGGTTCAACATGCGGTTGAATACCCGTGGTTGCAAATGCGCTCGCAATTAGTGCCAATCGTGAACTTTAGTTCAAGAGCATTGAACTTCGTTTACATCGCAATGATTTTTGTTGCTTGGTTTTCTCAGATGTGGGCAGAAATGCTACTCGTAATTATTGTTTTACAATCGGCAATAACACTCTTTTCGGTTATTACGCTTCCTGTTGAAATGGACGCAAGTAATCGAGCGCTAGCTTGGTTGAATAACAGCGGACTAACTAAAGGAGCTGAACACGAAGGAGCGAAAACTGCTCTTAATTGGGCTGGTAGAACGTACATCGTTGCAGCACTTGCTTCAATCACAACTCTTTTGTACTACGTTATGCGGTATATGGGTAGCAGAGATTAAAATGGAATACTGCCGGTAGTTGATTGCAAGCCATTTGATTGTATAGGTATTAATGATTCGGTGTATTGCATTACCTTGTTCGGTGGATGAAATGCCAACCAAAAATCGGGATAATTTATGCCGTGCTACTCTTTATTGGTACAGCAAGAATTTGCGCTCAACCATCTGCTTTTTTCAGAAACCTAGATGTTTCTGATGGTCTTCCAAGCAATTATATTACGGCTATACATGAAGATGAACAAGGCTACAAATGGATTGGTACCGAAGATGGGCTGACCCGATTTGACGGTCTGAACTTCAAGCAGTTTTATCATGACCCATCGGATTCGTCATCTATTGCCTTTAATCATGTAGGTTGGGATATTTCCGGGGATAGTCAAGGCAGAATCTGGGTTTCTTTATATGGACAAGGTTTTAGTAGATACGACTCCGAAACGGACGGGTTTAAGTCGTTCACATTTGCCAATGGCACCTTGCCAGCTAAATGGGCAGACCATGTTCAAAATTTTATGTTTTCAAAAGATGGTGCGGCCTACATCAACTGTGTTGACGGTATTTTGAAGGTGAATGCAAACGATTCGGTGGAGGTTTTAAGCTACGTTCGCGACAATCAATTATTGAATGGATTGGGAGATTTAAGAGTGGCCTCTTTGGTTGATGACCGCTGGATTTGGTGTACAACTACCAAAGGTCTTGCTCGTTTTGATATTGAGGAGGCAACATGGGAGTATTTAAACTCCAACCCTCAACTTAAGTCCGGTTTTTCGGGTTCGTGGCTTATCCACTCGGGGAGCTTTGCAAACGGCAAACTTTGGTTTACCACATTCATGAAGCCTAAAGGTGCTAAAGTCCGCTATCTGTATAGTTATAATCTGGTGGCTGATGTTTTGGATTCAATTCCTATTGCTCCTAGCCTTGAACGAAAACAGCCTTTTAGCGACCTTGTTAATAGCGTGCTGGAGTTGGCAGATGGGTCGTTGAAGTTGGCGACCGAAGACCTTGGCTTGCTTACGTATGTCTCTAGTCAGAAAAGGTGGGAGCAGCAATTGAATAGCGGACACATGAAGGGAAATCTCCCACAAGGCCCAATTAAAACGCTGTTTGAAGACAGAGACAAAAACCTTTGGGTAAGTACAGAAAGCGGACTGAGCATTCTCAACGCATCCAACTTCTTCATCAATTATCCCACGGCTAAAACATTTTCAGGCAATCAACTATCTCTAACTGGAATAAGGTATGCCTTAGTAGATTCTGACAATGGAATTTGGGTAGGGAAGGAGACCGAAAGTTTGTACTATTTGAATCAGGCTAAACGGGTAGTTCGACAGGTAAAAGCGAAGGATGCAGGCTCTGGCGAAACACAAAATTATCATGAGCCGCAGGCTTTGGTTGATGGAATACTGATTTACCATGTTTGGTTTGATGGACTTCGAATTCATGAGCTGTACACTAATCTGACTTCACGGATTCCCTTAAATGAAGACGTCAATCTTCCTGAACTGCGCAAGGTGTTCCCGACCAAAAATGGGCGCGTTTATGCCTCGGGTCAACAGCGCTTCGGTGTACTAGATCTTGAAGAAGGGACGTTTGATAAGATTCAATTAGACGAAATCTTATCCAACGATTTTGTAATTGACTTGGTGGAAACCAAAGATGGCTTATTGTGGATTTCTCTTGCTAAAAATGGATTGATGTGCTTGAATCCAAACGACAATTCGATTGTAGATCATTGGACAAGAGATACACTGAAATATCCATCAACCACTATATGGAATTTAGAAATTGTTGAGGGTCAATTATTCTTCACGGTTCAGGGGGAAGGCTTATGGCAGTTGGATATTCATTCCAAGTCGATTACTAAATATGCTAAGCATCAAGGCTTGTGTTCCAATAATGTGGAAGGACTTATCGTTGATAGCAAAAATGACCTGTGGATATATAGTTCTTCCGGAATTTCTTGGTTTGACCCTGAACACAAAAAGTTCAGAACGTTTACAGAATCGGATGGAATGATCTCTCAGAATATTCGAGATGCCGATCTTCTTTCAAACGCTAAAATTCTGTTGGTAACAGACAAAGGTCTGATTGAGTTTGATCCTGAAAGATTGAAACAATCGGCTCAATCATCAATGCCAGTAATTCGGTCACTTCACGTTTTTGATCAGAAAGTTATCCTTCCAAAAGGTTCCGAAAATTTGGGGCAAATTACAGTTCCGTACGATAAGAATTATTTGCGTGCACAATTCTCTGCAATGGAGTTTTTTGATCCTGAAAGAGTTCGTTTTGCTTATAGACTAGATGGAGTGGAGCAGCATTGGAACTACACAGGACAGCAGCCTGTGGCGATATACAGTAATCTGCATGGTGGTAATTACAATCTCTGTGTTAAGCGCACCAATATTTTTGGAGAATGGGGGCCAGAACTTTGCATTCCAATTTACGTCACCACACCTATCTATCGGCAAGCATGGTTCATCCTATTGATGTCCATTTTAAGCTTAATTATTACTTATTGGATTTACCGTTGGCAGTTGAAAAAGCGGCTAGCAGTTGTGGCCTTACGCAATCGGGTTTCACAAGACCTGCACGATGATATAGGAAGCACATTGAGCAGCATAAACATCTTCAGTACCGTAGCTCAAGAGCAACTTGGCAATACAGATTCCGAAACAAAGATGCTCCTAAAACAGATTTCAGAGGGAGCAGAGGAAATGATGCAGAACATGGACGATATTGTTTGGGCCATCAACCCTAATAACGACCAGCTTTCTACTTTGCAAAGCAGAATGTTGGAGTATGCCGTACCCATTCTAGAAGCCAAAGGCATTGAAATTGAGACCGATATTCAGCTTCCAAAAGGCAGCGTTTCTTTAAGCATGGAAAAGCGCAAGAACCTCTTTCTCATTTTTAAAGAAACCATCAATAATATGGCTAAACACGCTCAGGCAAGTCGTGCTTGGATAAGTATGACTATGCACGGCAATAATTTGTCCCTAGCCATAAAAGACAACGGAGCAGGATTTGATTCCACAATTCCCACAAACAGAAATGGACTAAAGAATATGATGAGTCGCGCAACTGAAATAGAAGGTCAATTGGAAATCAAGACAGAACCAGGGTTAGGAACAGAAATTACAATTACCGTGGTTGTACCATGATTATGGGATTGCAACCGACTTCTTAGCGGCTTAATATTGTATCAATGCCAATGGATAAGATTCCTGTTTTAATATTTGAAGACACCGATTCGCTTCGTAATAGCCTCACGCTGTTGGTAAATAAGACGGATAAATATGCCGTATTAGGCGCTTATCCGAATTGCTCGGAGGTTAGTAAAGCCATTATCGAGCATAATCCGAAAATCGTATTGATGGATATCGACATGCCGGAGGTGGATGGCATAGAAGGTCTCCAGATTATTAAGGAGATTAATCCTGACATTCATGTGGTTATGATTACGGTTTTCGATCATGACGAGCATGTTTTTAAAGCCATGCAAAATGGAGCTGACGGTTATCTCCTTAAAAAGTCGAGTCCCAGTAATATCATTAAAGGCATGGATGAAGTGTTGGCTGGAGGAGCACCCATGACACCAACCATCGCCAGAAAAGTTCTCTCGTTGTTTGCTTCTTTAAAGAAGAAACCAGAAAACCAGCACGGACTTACCCCAAAAGAAACCGAAGTCCTCAAACTATTGGTAGAAGGGTTTAGCTACAAAATGGTTGCTAACGCGATGGATATAACCATAGAAACCGTAAGAAGCCACATCAAAAAGATATACCGAAAACTGCAGGTCAATTCCATGAGCGAGGCGGTTGTTAAAGCGCTTAGAGAAAACCTAATCTGATCATAGTAAATACTAAAATGAAATTGTTTGCAAACCGCGAACGGCCAATCTATACCTAAAAACGAAGAAAAGTGATGGGTGAAAAACTGGAATTGAATGAAAAAATAATGGCAACAGAATGCGCCAATAATCGAGTAATTCCCAAGTGTTTTGCGTTAATTATCATGGTTGCAGCTGCGCTTTCTTCCACTGCACAGACGGGCGTTGTTTCTTCTGGTGGAAATGGCACAGGAAGTGGTGGCAGTATGAGTATAACACTCGGATTGCCAGATTACTTTGTAGCTACAGGCGCAGGCGGCTCGGCAAGTTTAGGTTTACAGCATGGTTATGATAATGGCATTATGTGGACAGGAGCTATTTCAACCGATTGGTCTACGGGTAGCAACTGGAACAAAGGGGTTGTTCCGGCCACCAGCGACAGCGCCATCATTACAGCATATCCAACCAATCAGCCTCATATAACTACAGCTCCAGGTTCATACACTAGTATTAATGACATAGTTGTACGAACTGGAGCAACCCTTACTATAGATGCTGGAAAAGCACTTACCGTTTCCCAAACGCTGAACAGCGATGGAACCGTAATCGTAAACGCGAACGCCTCCAACATCGGTTCTCTGATTACCAATGGAACCATCAGCGGAAGTGGAAATTTTAAGATGCAACAGTATTTGACTGGATCTGGCGGAGCAACCCCCAATGGATTGTTCTACTATGTGGGAAGCCCAGTTTCAGACGCTACTGCGGCAACTTATAACATTGGTTCAGGCAATAAACTTTGGTCGGCAGACGAAACCACTACCTCGTATCCTCAAATTAGTAACGCAGCAACTGTACTCAATCCTTTAACAGGTTATGTTGCTAGAATGGGTGCCGATGGAGTTTTCACATTTTCTGGCTCTACGTATAACACAGGTGCACAAGCCAACGCTAGCCTAACCAGAACGGGCACTACAGATTCCAATCGTGGATACAACCTACAATCCAATCCGTACCCGAGTAGCGTGAGTTGGGATCAGGCACAAAGAACAAACCTTTCTACCACGCTTTGGTACCGAACACATCAGGGCAACACCATGCTATACGATACCTACAATGCCACCAGTTCTATAGGTACTAACAACAACGGTAATGGCGCAGTTACCGGTGTCATTCCTCCAACACAAGCATTTTGGGTGAGGGTGCCTACCGATGGCCTATCAGGAGCACTTTCGTTTGATGATTACATGCGAAGTCATACTGAGTGGAGTAGCATTTACAAACTTGCTTCGGAAGAAGGAACCGTTCGCCTTACGCTGTCCAACGGAAACGTATCGGATGAAACAATTGTGGCTTTTAATTCGGATGCCGAAGATGGTTTTGATGATTTTGATTCGCAGAAGTTTTGGGCCGGGTCAAGTGTGCCACAGATGTACACAACAACGGACGCAGATACGTTAGTTATTAATGGTTTGGAAAGTGTAGCCAACAATCCAGTCGTTGATTTGGGTATAAAAATTCCAGTCTCTGGAAATTATACCATTTCGGCCACAGAAATTACCCTTGCAGAAAGTGTTTATCTGGAAGATCGCTTACTCAACGTTTTTCAAGATCTGAACATCAACCCTAACTATGATTTTACAAACGGTGCTGGCAATTTTCCGCTTCGATTTGCACTTCATTTCGGATTATCGATTACCGATGTTGAGGTAGCTGATGCATTTGTCGCCCATGTATTTTCCGATGGAGCATTGGTGCATATTTCTCTTTCTCGTGAAGTGAAAAACGGAACTGCCCAGGTTTATGACATGTCTGGAAAACTGATACAAATTCAGCCATTGCCAGAAGTTCAGACAGCCTTTCAGCTTAACAGTGCCACAGGTATTTACCTAGTGAGAGTTAGTTGCAATGAAGGAACATCAACCCACAAAATTCATCTAAGATGAAAACGAAAAAAAAATACACTAAGCCACAGATGAAAAAAGTGATAATAGATAACGAAATAAGTATGATAATGATGTCATACGGCCCAGGTGGCGATCCAGAATCATCCTTGAAATTATTGAACCCATTAAGATGGTGGAAATAGGTTTTAGTACATACCCAATTGAACAAAAACGAAAACAAATAGCCCAACTATGAAACAGTCTCTTATTCTTTCATTGACCCTTCTTATTTCATTTATCAGCTTTAATTGCGAGGCGCAATCTCCTCAGGGATTCACCTTTCAATCTGTTATTCGCGATAGCAATAACGACCTTGTTCTTAACAGTTCTGTAGGCATAAGAATCAGCTTATTGCAGGGGTCATCTTCGGGTACGGCCGTTTATGTAGAAACACATGCTGTAAGTACCAATGCCAACGGCCTTTTGAGTTTAAAGGTGGGTAGCGGAACGGTGGTGAGCGGAACATTTAGCACTATTGCTTGGGGTAGCGGACCGTACTATATTAAGTCTGAAGCAGATCCATCTGGCGGAACCACCTACACAATTACAGGAACCCAGCAGCTCATGAGTGTGCCTTATGCACTTTATGCGGCAAATAGTGGGAGCGCAGGGCCAACTGGGCCAACGGGAGTAGATGGAACTAATGGCTCTGATGGTGCAACGGGTCCTACGGGAGCAAACGGTGCCGCTGGGCCAACGGGAGCACCTGGGTCGAATGGTTCTAATGGAAGTAATGGAGCAACAGGAGCCACTGGGCCAACAGGAGCACAAGGACCTACTGGGGCATTCTCTGCGTTAGAAGATGCAGATAGCGATACAAAAATTCAGGTGGAGGAAAGTGCTGATGAGGACATTATCCGATTTGACATGGCTGGGACCGAGTTTTTTAGAATGGATGACGGGAGATTGGAAGTTCTTAATACTGGAAAGTCTGTATTTATTGGAGAAGGTGCTGGTGCGAATGATGATTTAACAAACAATCAGAATGTGTTTGCGGGGTATCAAGCAGGATTAACAAACACCACAGGAAGTTATAACACCATAATTGGCTATGCTGCTTTGCATTCCAATACATCAGGAACTAATAATACGGCAATGGGAAATCAAGCACTTAACGCCAATACTACGGGTTACAATAACAATGCAGTAGGCACGAATGCGCTAATTTCAAACACCTCAGGGTATGATAATGTAGCCATAGGATCCAATACGCTCTTGGTTAATGATGAGGGGTTTTCTAATACCGCCACCGGTGTAAATGCCATGTATTTGAATACAACCGGATCTCACAATGTCGCTTATGGTAAATCTGCTCTGCTTTCCAATACAATAGGGGGCAACAACACCGCCATGGGCGAGGAGGCTCTTTATTCCAATATCAATGGATCAAACAATGTGGCCATAGGCAATGGGGCTCTTCAGTCTAGTACTACCGTTGGCGGAAATACGGCCGTAGGCGCCTTTTCTCTCAGTTCCAACACAACAGGATATGAAAATACGGCTGTAGGTAGTCAAACATTATATAGTTCCACGACAGGTAGAAATAATACGGCTATTGGGGAAAGAGCGTTGTATAGAAATCTAACAGGAAATGATAACAGTGCCATTGGAAGTTCCGCTCTGTATAATAATACAACTGGCGATTACAATACTGCGATTGGCTTCAATTCGTTGCTAAAAAACACAACCGGAAGCTCAAATACTGCAACTGGAAAAAGTTCTCTTTATAATAACACGGAAGGAGGGAATAACACGGCTACTGGAGCCTGGTCTCTGTTTACTAATAGTACTGGGTTAAATAATACCGCCAATGGATCGTCATCTCTTTATTATAACACCACTGGATACAACAACACGGCCAACGGTGCCTTATCTCTTCGTTTTAATTCGACAGGATATTCAAATACGGCTATGGGAGATTCTACAATGTTTAACAACAGTACGGGATATGAAAATACGGCCGTTGGGCGCCAGGCGCTTTTTGCCAATACAACTGGTATATGCAAGCGTA